>Ga0116117_1000056_pt1 | contig 49826 bp, 46 predicted proteins | sample June2015DPH_11_1_FD_89790 | JGI IMG/M metagenome (GOLD analysis project Ga0116117, IMG submission 89790) | Peatland microbial communities from SPRUCE experiment site at the Marcell Experimental Forest, Minnesota, USA - June2015DPH_11_10 | ecosystem: Environmental > Terrestrial > Soil > Wetlands... | reverse complement strand
TCCCCGCGTCCTTATTGAGCAAAACGCAGTTTCAGGCAAAATCGTCAATGTGCGCGAAAACGCACGCTTTTTACCGCTACGTGAGAAATGGCTTGTAAATCACGTGCGAATTTCGTCTGAAAAACGGCGTTTTCCCTCAAAAAAAGGGCATTTTGATGGCAAATGGCGACTTTTTTCAAAGCTTAAGCTTCGGCCAACCGATCAAAGATTCCATCCGCGACCAGGCAGAAGGGATTATGCGATTCAATCACCACGATTTAGATTAATAAGTTATTGATTCTACGAGGCATTGTCAATTCGGGATCAGGAGGTCGAAGGTTCAAATCCTTTCTCCCCAACAAATAGAATCAAGAAGTTAGAACTGTGCTGTGATGCGATGGTCCGACGCGTTGGCGCTTCGCATTCACCGCTGGCTTCCTCAACCCTCCTTTGAAAAGCAAATTTCGGCATCATCCTCTAGGGATTGCCGTCGACACTCGGCTATAGAAAGCCTTGGGTACTCGACATTACTTTGGTAATTTGACTTCTCTATGCTCAAACGTTTTAGTATTGGCTGCGCAGATTCAGGAACGCGAGTCTGGCGGAGTTTGAAGTCATAAATGCAAATCTTCCTTTGATGGCGATTTTCTATATCAGTTGCGATTGCCGTGTCATAGATTTGTGATCCGGGGAAGTGTAGCGATTTCCATTGCATTCCGAGAGAGTGCATGAGTTTGCCTGGCCTGCATAGAGTCCAAAATTGAGTTTCCGTGGAAGAGGAATCCATTTTCTTCTTCCTTGTTGTTCTTACTATTCAAGCACCATCATGGGTTTCGTGCGCGGCCCAAGCTTGATTTCATTTGGCTAGAGGTCGCTTTTCAATAACGGCATCATTCATTCAATGCGCACTCACCTAAGTGGGTACGAGTGGGCAATCTGGTGTATTTGATGTAAAGGAGAAACCATGTCTCAGCAGTTCACTCCCTCCTGTGGACGAGTACGCACTCGTCGACTGATCGGGTACTTTTTTACAGTACTCGCGGCTCTGCTTATAACCGCCGGCGCGCCTAGCGCCTCCGCTCAATGTAAAGTCGTTTACACGATTTCGCCGCAAAATACCAGCGCTTTTGGCGCAGCTCTTACCATTCAAAACACAGGAACCACGGCCTGGACCAGTTGGACATTGACTTGGACCTTTGCCAACGGACAGACAGTTTCGTCACTTTGGAATGGCATTGAAACCCAGAGCGGCGCGAATGTGACCGTAGTTAACGAGCCCTATAACGGCAGCGTCGCGGCCGGGGGCACTGTGAGCGGCGTGGGATTCAACGGGACATGGAATGGAACCGCCAATGCCGTGCCTGCCTCCTTCGCCGTCAACGGCGTCACATGCGGCACAACGTTGACACCCACGACCACTGCGTTGGCCGTATCCACAACGACACCCAAGGTCGGCGCCAGCGTCACGCTGACAGCCACCGTTGCGCCATCAGCGGCGACCGGCACAGTCACCTTCTTTTCCGGCACGACTTCGCTCGGCACCGGCACGCTGGCCGCTGGCGTAGCCACGCTTGCAACTTCGTTCGCCGCCGCTGGAACCGACTCGCTGACCGCTGTTTATGCAGGTTCGACGACATATGGAACCAGCACCTCGAGCGCCGTTTCCGTGACGGTTGGCGCAGCAGCCACGACCACCACGCTGGCCGCCTCCACCACCACACCGGCGGTTGGCGCCAGCGTCACACTGACGGCCACGGTTTCGCCCGCAGCGGCGACCGGCACCGTTACCTTCTTCTCGGGCACAAACTCCCTCGGAACCGGCACGCTGAGCGCAGGCAAGGCCACGCTTGCGACATCGTTCGCGACGGCGGGAACCTACTCGCTGACCGCTGTTTATGCGGGTTCGACGAATTACACGACCAGCACCTCGAGCGCACTTTCGGTAACGGCCAGCGCCAAGACGGCCACGAGCATCACGCTGACAGCCTCCACCACGACGCCCAAGGTTGGCGCAGGTGTCACGCTGACGGCCACAGTTGCGCCCACGGCGGCCACCGGCACGGTCACCTTCTTCTCGGGCACGACTTCGCTCGGCACCGGCACGCTGGCCTCTGGCGTGGCCACGATTCCGACCTCGTTCGCCGCAGCCGGAACCTACACGCTGACCGCTGTTTATGGCGGGGCGACGACCTATGCCACCAGCACCTCGAACACCGTCACCGTGACAGTTACTACGACGGCCACGACAACTGCGCTGGCGGTCTCCACCACCACGCCCAAGGTTGGCGCCAGCGTCACGCTGACCGCCACCGTTGCGCCTTCGGCGGCCACCGGCACGGTTACCTTCTTCTCCGGCACGACTTCGCTCGGCACCGGAACGCTGAGCGGGGGCGTGGCCACGCTTGCGACTTCGTTTGCCGCGGCGGGAACCGACTCGCTGACCGCGGTTTACGGGGGATCGGCGGCCTATGCAACCAGCACCTCGAACCCCATTTCCGTGACGGTCAGCGGCACGACCACGCCTACAACCACCGCGCTCACCGTATCCACGACCACGCCTACGGTTGGCGCCAGTGTCACGCTGACTGCCACGGTGTCGCCTTCGGCGGCTACCGGCACAGTCACCTTCTTTTCGGGCACAACCTCGCTCGGTACCGGTACGTTGAGTTCGGGTGTGGCAACGCTTGCTACTTCATTTGCAGCAACCGGGACGGACTCACTCACGGCTGTCTACGGCGGATCGACGACCTATACGACTAGCACTTCGAGTGCTGTAAGCGTTACGGTTTCACCCGCCACTGGCACTGGCTTTGCGTGCTCCGTCGTCTACACGATTGCTCCGCAGAGTTCGAGCGCATTTGGTGCGACCATCGACCTTGAGAACACCGGAACGACGGCCTGGACGAGCTGGTCGCTCCAATGGATATTCGCTAACGGACAGACCATTTCGTCTCTTTGGAACGGTGTTGAAACCCAGACCGGGGCGTTGGTCACAGTGACCAATGAGAGCTATAACGGCTCTGTCGCCGCGGGTGGAAGCGTGAGTAACATAGGCTTCAATGGCAACATTGCTACCAGCAATCCTGCTCCTACGGCATTTGCGGTCAATGGCAATCTTTGCGCGCCATTGAGCGGTGATGCTCCACTGGCGCCGACCGGTTTGACAGCCACATCGGGCAATGCGCAGATCGCGCTTTCATGGACGGCAAGTTTGACTGCCACCAGTTATAACGTGATGCGGTCAACCACCAATGGCGGGCCGTACACGACGGTGGGCACGTCGGCCACAACCAGCTACACCAACACCGGCCTGACCAACGGGACGATTTATTACTACGTGGTTGCGGCGGTCAACACGGCCGGCGCCGGCGCTGTTTCCAATCAGACCTTTGCTGAACCTGGCGCAACGGCTCCCAATGTTACGATCATCGTCAATCCATCCGCGACTCAGGCGATTTCGCCGTATATCTACGGAGTCAACGAAGTCACCGGCGGGATTCCCAACATTCCAGACGTAACTATCCAACGCTTGGGCGGCGATCGCTGGACAGCGTACAACTGGACGACGAATGCCTCCAATGCTGGCGCCGACTACATCTACAACAGCGACAACTTCCTGAGCGCCAGTACGGTTCCAGGATTTGCGGTATATCCGACGATCAATGCCAACATTGCCGCCGGACAAGCCACGCTGTTCACGGTGCCGATACAAGGGCTGGTGGCCGCAGATGAGGCCGGTCCGGTTCCCACAGCCAATGCTCCGGATCTGGCAAGGTTCCAGGATGTCGTCTACCAGAAGAGCTCGGTCAGTTCCGCTCCCTTTACGACTACTCCGCCGATCACTGTGGTCAGTGGCGAGGACACTGGCAATGTCTACGACGACGAGTTCGTCTGGGCAATGAATCAGCTTTCCACCACCCAGGAGCTTTTCAACGGCACCACCGCCACACCGGCCTTTGTCGATTTGGACAACGAACCGGATATCTGGAATTCAACGCACCTGGAAGTGCAGGGACCGACCAATATTACGCCTGCCGCCTATATTGCCAAGACTCTGTCCGTGACCGAGGCTCTGAAGACTCAGTTCCCGAACATTAAGATCTTTGGACCGTCGCATTATGGATTCCTGGGCATCTATAACTGGCAGGTCGGAATCACCGACACCACTCCAACCGGTGAGAATTGGTTCCCCGACATGTATTTCCAGGCTCTGGCCACGGCTTCTGCAACCTTCGGAAAGCCTCTGGTGGATGTGTATGACTTCCACTGGTATCCAGAAGACTACGATGCGGGCGGCACGCGGGTGACCAGCTTGACGGCTGCGACGTTGTCGGATGCAGACATGCAGCTGATTGTGCAGGCTCCGCGCAACCTTTGGGATCCGACGTTTACCGATCCTGACAACAGCAATCCCTGGGTAAACTCGGTCCTCGGAGGCGCACCCATCGAGATGCTGCCCAGACTGCAAGCAAAGATCAATGCAGAATTCCCGTCGATCAAGCTTTCGATCAGCGAGTACGAAACGGGCGGGTTCAACAACATTGCAGGCACAGTCGCACAGGCAGATCAGCTGGGCGTTTATGCCAGCAACGGCGTTTTCTCTGGCATGTTCTGGCCGCCCAGCGGAACCTACGATTATGTGCTTGCGGGCTTCCGCGCTTATCGCAACTTCGACGGCGCTGGTTCGAACTTTGGCGATACTTCGGTGTCAACAACCTCCAGCAACCCCGGAAGTGTGATGGCCTACGTAAGCACGGACAGCACAACGCCGGGCCGGGTTGTGATGGTGGTCATCAATCGCGCGAACACAACGCAGGTGGCAGCGCTCAGCGGGCTCAGCCTGTCGGGCACGGCGCAACTGTACCAAATGACGGCGACTACAGCTACGGGACAAAGCCCGGTGAAGCCAGTGTCCATTGGGACGATGGCGGTCAGTGGCTCGTCGCTGACGCTGACTTTACCTGCATATAGCGTCACAACCATCAACGTTCCATAAACTCGCTGAGTTTTTGGATTCAACAAATGAAGCGGGCCGCGCCAACACTGGCACGGCCCGCTTCATTTTGCTGGTTCGATCTTTTGCCTATTGATTAGCGTTCTGCGCTTCACCGGCAATCAATTTGAGGGTAATCTGCTTGCGGCCACGATAGAAGGTGACACTGACAGTGTCGCCGGCCTGGTGTTTCTCCATGATGGCGTTGATCTCTTGGGAATCGGTGACTTGATGTCCGTCGATGGCCACAATGAGGTCGCCTCCCAACAAGATGGGTCTGTTACCCACGTAGGCTTGCTGGTTGCCGCCGTGCAAGCCGGCCCGCTCAGCCGCGCCGCCGGGGACGACCTTCTGAATCAGGATTCCAGAGTCAACGGCCAAGTCCATCTGCTGGGCCAGATCGGGGCCAATCGCATAAGAGACGATTCCTAGCGAGGGCCGCTTGACGCGCCCATAGCGGGTCAGGTCACTGAGCACAGCCTTAGCTGTGTTGATGGGGATGGCGAAGCCGATGCCGGAACTTTGCTCGGCGCCGTTGGAGGCGATCAGAGTGTTGATGCCAATGACCTCGCCGCGCGAGTTAAGCAGAGGCCCACCGGAATTGCCTGGATTGATAGCCGCATCTGTCTGGATAGCATCTTCGATGGAAGCGTTCTCGGAACCTCGGGCGGCGGGCAGGGTGCGAATGGAGCTGATGATGCCGCGCGTCATGGTGCCGTTTAGGCCGAAGGGATTGCCAATGGCATAGACCTTCTGGCCGACGGCGAGATCGCGGGAATCGGCCAGTGTGACCGGCTCAAGGTTGGGCGCGTCGATCTGCAAGAGAGCGAGGTCATGCACTTTGTCGGTACCGATCACTTTGGCTGAATAGCGGCGCTTGTTACTAAGCGTCACCTCGATGCCGCGGTTGGCGCCTTCTACCACGTGGAAGTTGGTAAGCACGTGGCCTGCCTTGTCTAGGACGAAACCAGAGCCCTGGCCGTGTTGCGGCACCACGCCATTGAAAAAGTCGAAGATCAATGTTGTGGAAGTGATGTTCACTACCGCGGGCAGCACCCGCTTATAGACGGCGATGTTGTTTTGCTCCTCGGCGTCATAGGCCGGCGAGGCCTCAGCCTCCGTCAGCTCAAGCGGGGAGCCACCGCCGCTCGCCGGGAAAATCGAAAGATGGCTCGAAGATGAACCGCCAAAACGATGCGGAATATGTGTGGTGATAAACCAGAATCCACCCACCAGCAGCAGAACCAGAAGAACTCGGCGCAGTCTCATGCGTGCAAACCCTTTCAGTGGACCGTAGACAGTCGGCTATGAACGGTGGCCACAGCTCCCTATTCTAAAGACTCTTTCCGCAGAGAATGGTTGCATTCGGTCTGAAGGCGCGACCATAACTCCTCGACCTGTACATGGAGATTTTCTTTATCTCCTGAATTATCAATTACATAATCAGCATTGGCGGCCTTGACCGCATCAGGAATCTGATAGATGAGGCGAAGACGCGCATGGGCTTCGGCACTCTCGCGGTCCTTCTCCATCGAGCAAATGCGGGCAGCATAGCGGGCGATCTTCAGCTCATCGGGCGCAGTGACCACCACGATGCGATCCATGCGGCGGCGCCAGTCAGCCAGCACTGTTTCGCTTTCGCCGCGGGCACGGGCGTCGCGCTCCACTTCAAAGATCAGCGCCGACTCAATGACGGCGATGGCGGCGGGACTGCGGGCAATGACCTGCTCCATCCACCTCTGCTCGGCAGCGATTACCGCCGGATGAACAATCGCATTAAGCTCATTCAGCCGCCCGCCTTGGAAGGCCATTTTGGCCAGACGTGCGCGATTCAACCGGCCGTCGGCGCCTTTGACCTCCGGGCCAAAAACACGCACAACCTCGGAAAAGACCGCCTGGCCCGGCTCCATCAGCGAGCGGCCCAGCTCATCGGCCTCCACAACCTCAGCGCCTAGCGAGCGCATCATGGCGGCAACAGTGCTCTTGCCGCTGCCCAAACCGCCTGTTAGACCAACGCGAAGCATTCTCGTCCCATTCTCCCGTTTCTCTTGGAAACCACAAATGCAGCCGTCTCCGTTTGATCGTGCTCTCAGGTTCAGTATCCCACTCCAAGGAAGAGTCGTCAGCATTCCAGTCATGAGAGCCAAAAAGACAGCCTCGTTGCAAGGTAATATCTGGGCTGCTTGCTGGGCACTTGTTCGCCGGCTCTGCGGTAACCTCATGCTGCGGCTGCTCCTTCCGATAAAGAAATTGAGCGAAACACTTCGCCGGACAGGGATGTGTCCGAGCAGATCGAATGTGGAATCGGCTGGAATGGTCGAATTTCGCGTTATGCAGGCGCGCAGGGCTGGGAGACGGTGACCGGAGCGTTTGGCGCCAGGAGTCAAAATGCCACAAGTCGAGCCGGATATTGGCGAAATGGATCGAGAACAGGAAGACGCGCGGCAGGCTGCGCTGATCTCCACCGGGATTCTCGACACCCCTCCCGAAGCCGCTTACGATACCATCACCCGGCTGGCTGGCGAGTACCTCCGGGCTGATTCGGCAGGACTTGGCTTCGCCGATGGGAGCCGCATCTGGATGAAGTCCTGCTGGCGCCAAACGGTTCGCGAGTTGCCACGCGGAAACTCCATCTTCGACCTGGTGCTTGCCGAAGACGGTCCGGTGATCGTACCTGATATATCTCTCCACCCTCACTGCAATGAATTGTTGCCGCGCTTCAATCACCTCGGGGTGGCTTCGTTTGTCGGCGCTCCGGTGCGCTCCTCCGACGGAAAGATTCTCGGAATCCTGGTTGTCTTCCGCAAGGAGCCCAGCCCGGTGATGGCGATGCTGCCAGAAGAGCTCCGCACATTGGAGAGCCTGGCCGATATGGTCTCCAGCCTACTCGAGCTGCGCAGGCTGCGCAAGAGTTTCAATGGCAATGGAAGCGGAAACAGGCAGCGACGCGCCCGCGCTGCCGTGACCACCCTCGGAAGCTGGCCACGCCAGGCAGATCTGCGTCAGGCTCTCGACCAAGGCCAGTTCGTACTCTACTACCAACCGGAGGTCGATCTCGCCACGCGCAAGATTGTCGGTCTTGAAGCGCTGATTCGCTGGAGCCATCCCGAACGGGGACTGATTCCCCCCATGAACTTCATTCCTTTGGCAGAAGAAAGCGGTCTGATCTTGCCCATTGGCGACTGGGTGCTCTCTCAGGCTTGCAACCAGATTCATAAGTGGTGTCAGGAGGACGCAAGCCATGTTAGTCTGCGCGTTGGCGTCAACCTTTCTGCCCGCCAGTTCTCGCGCGAGGGCTTGGCTGATCACGTCGAAGCCCTCCTCATTCAATTTGGGATATCCAGCCGCCAACTTGGTCTGGAGATGACTGAATCCAGCCTCATCCCCAACGTGCGCATCGCCCTCGAGGTCCTCGGTAGCTTGCGCAGGCTGGGCGTTTCGCTACTGATGGACGATTTTGGCACTGGATACAGCTCCCTCAATAATCTCCATTCCTTTCCCTTTGACGTGCTCAAGATAGACCGCTCCTTCGTTACGCGCATGACCGAGGGGGATCAGCCATTGCAGATTGTGCGCACCATCATCGAATTGGCTCGCGTGATGGGCATGGATGTGGTGGCCGAGGGGATTGAAACTTCCGAGCAATTTCGCCTGTTGCACGAGATGAAGTGCCGCTACGGCCAGGGCTATCTTTTCGCCCGCCCCTTGACCGCCGAAGCCGTTACCAAACTTTTGAGGCTCCCAGGACGCATACTGCCCAACCCCGAGGTCTCAGAATCAGTTTGCGTCTGATTCCCTCCTCGCTCGTACCCCCATTTCAGGACCGAATTCTTCATGCGTGCAGGGTTCTTACTGCCACTGAAATGTGGGTCGCTTCGTTTTTCGCAGCCCTTCGCAAGGATGGAAGCGTACGTTTCATTTCAGGACAGACAGCCACCTTGTCCTTTTCTGGAATCCATGGAGTCGTCCACATGGGAAAGCCGTCACGCTTGCAGCCCTTTCTCACGATATGCTCCAAGCAATGCAACAAGCAGCCGAAACCCGGACCCTCAGCGAAAGAGGCTCGACGTCAATATGGGATATCGAGCCATCGCCCATCTCTTCCAGCTTTGCTGGTATTTTGGCCGCTCTGACATCACCGGCGAAAAAACACGCGCGCACCTCGGACAACGACGATCTAGCTGACGACATCGCAACTCTCAGCTACGAAAGCGCCTTGAAGACTCATGCACGCTACCGCGGCACAGACCAGTCTCTCACTGAGTCTGCCAAGCCGGCGCCAGTCCGAATGAACGAGTTGGGTCAGGCAACCCTTGCGGAAGCTGCAAAACCCGCGGCTCGTCACTTCGAAGACCCCAGCGCAATCTCCGATGTAAAAGCCAACAGTGTTGGCACTACGCCGATTGAGAGGAATCTGAAAGATGCCAGCATCACCATTCGCATGAGCAAGGCAGAGTGTGCGCAACTGCACCAGCGCGCCGCAGAGGCGGGTCTTACGATCTCAGCTTACCTGCGATCCTGTACATTTGAAGCGGAGTCGCTGCGAGCGATGGTCAAGGATACTCTGGCTCAGTTGCGCTCGGCCACCACACAGGCCAAACCCGCTGCGCTAAATGACTCGCTGATCGGCGGATGGGCTCGCTGGATGGCCCGCCTACTGCCCCGCTGGTCCGACAGTCAGCGCGTGGCCCGCGCTTGACCGCCGAATTCCAATCGGGCAGCGCTATTTGCACAGGGCGGGAAGCGCAAAAACTATTGTTCCGTTGACCATGGAAATGTAAGGCCCTCGGTCCCATATGACCAGAGCCTCCTTGTCCACAGTGTCATTTGTGAAGATGGTGATTGTGGCTTTCTTTCCGGTCCTCCTCAAGTAAGCCCAATCCGAGACCCTTTTGTTGCCCTGGCAGTAGATTGTTCCGGCGTCCAGCGTGAAGGAGTAAACTTGGCCATCATCACTCCGCAATTGGATTGTCCCGTCACTTACTGCGCCGAGCCGGGAGTACGTTGCAAGCCCTCCCCGGCCCTTCATGCTCGCCAAGTTGAATGGCGCGTAGGTTACGTGATACTGACCCTGCTGAGCAATCGCCGGCAAGAATGAGCCAAAGGCCAGCAGGAGCGAAATCATCAGACGGTAGAGATAGCTGAATTGTCCTGACATATGCCCTCGCGAAGAAAATTAGCACAGTTTTCATACAACGTACAACTGCCTTCTAATAGTTCTGAGAGCATGGGACCATTCTGAGAACGGGGGGCACTAAGAACAAGAGCCCGATTGAACTTAAAATCCAGAAAATGCGTCGGCGACGGCTTGCCGAGCTACTTGAATGGCTGGCCACGCGCGAGTTGATCCGCCCCTGCTTGACCCACCCGAAGTCGGCCACCTAAAAGTTTTCTCTGCGCGTAGGGCTGCGGGAGAGTCGGCGCAGAATGGCTAATTGACCCACATGGGCAAGTGCGACTGCTACGGGCCCTTGCAGCAATTGCTCGACTGGAGCATGAAGCGGCGCATCGGAGGCAAGAAAGGCACCCAGGGTCTTGATCGACTCGAAGAAGCGGTGCTGCTCTTCGACCCAACAACTACGTGGCTGGGTGGCCTGATAGGCAACGGTGGCCACCATGTGGCGTAGCCGTTCGCGTTTCTCGTCCATAGGGGAACAATAGCGCAAGCGCGGACAGCATGAGCCGGAAGAACGCCGATGTATGGGCACCCGAATGGGTACGCCCAGGGCAATGACGGTTTCCGCTCACAAACTCGCCCGAATGGTGTATTACATGGTCACGATCCAGCGGGAATGCGATGCCACCATTTTCCACGAGAGGACCGCTGCGCGCAAGACCCAATGCGGGCGAAACTTTATGGTTGCAACTCGTGCCGTCGGAGTCTGTTTCTTGGCAGTGGCCCATCTCGGCTTCACCAGCCGGATTCATCTTGAACTCACCTAGTCGCAAATGTAAACCGCAATTCCGCGAATGAAAACGAAAAACCTGCCAGGAATGTGCCAGGTCGCACAGCGAGTCGCGCTTTGTTAGCAAATGAGTAACTACGGCTTTCATATTGCTGTTGAACATTTTTCCTCGCCCGTGATGATCGCATGCGAGGGAAGGTAGTTTTCTGTAATTTCACTATGAAAAATGATGGGCTTGCCGTGCGCCGCCAACAAAGGCTGGCTCGGTCGATCCGTCACTCGCCAAGATGCGCGCGTAGGATAAGGATGCCAACGTAGCGATCCATCCACGCTGCATTTTCCGGCGCAATCTTTCGGAGTTCCTGGGTGACAGGAGGTTCGTCGACCGCATCGATGGTCAAGCCGGCAGCCACAATGGCGTTGACGTAGTCAGAAACACGCGGCATGGCGTGCTCCAGCAAAACATCTTCCTTCCACGGCGATGGATAGCGATATGGAGCAGTCTTTTGATAAGCAAGGCCGTGGCCCCAACCCTCGATTTCGTTGCGCAGAATGGCAAAACGGAAGGGATGAGGCACGGAGATGACCAAAGCTGTTGCGGGCCTCAGGAGAGTGCGAAGCGATGTTACCGCCTGGGTCAGATTGGCAGAATACATCAGCGCCTGAAAGCAGACGATCAAGTCAAATTGCAGCGGTTCCCCAACCGGCGAGAAGGACAAATCTTCAAAGCCGCCAAGCGCAAAGGAGAGATTCGAGCACGCAGCGTGGCTCTTCCAATTCTGAGAGAAGCCCTTACTGGGATCGATGCCGACGACCGATGCTGCGCCATGCTCGGCAAAATGCCGCGCTTTATCTCCCGTACCGCAACCCACATCCAGAACGCGTTTGCCGTGAAAATCGCCGCACATTTTGAGTTGGGCCGGCCATTCGATTAGTTGATCGGCAGAAACCTGCCGGGATGCCGCGTAAACCTGCGCTAGAGCGTCCCAAGGCTTAGAGGCGGGTGTTTCTGGGCCGTTGTCGCGCATAAGGTCAGTTTAGCTGGGCCGCTAGCGCTCGCCTATACTTAGGCGTATAACAGGAGATCGCGCCATGGTGCAAACGCGCATCAAGCCTTACTTTCAGGAAGTCGCCGAGAAAGCGCGCCGCTGGGAACAGTTACGGCTCTATCGGCGCTACCAGGTGTTCGGGCTGGTGCTGGTCGCTTTGGCGATCCTGCTGATGGATCTCCTGCGCACCAATCCCAAGTGGATCTTTCCGCCGGGATGGTGGCGGCCGTGAGTCCTGCGCGGACGGCGAATGGCGACTGCGTCGCACCGGGACGTTTAGTAGCAGACCGAGATCCGCTGGCCGTGCTGCTTCTTGGGCCGACGGGCAGCGGCAAGACGGCGCTGTCACTGGCTCTGGGTGAGCGCTTCGGTGGCGAAATTGTCAGTTGCGATTCGGTGGCTGTCTATCGCGGCATGGACCTGGGCACGGCCAAACCCACCGCGGAGGAACGGGCGCGGTTGCCGCATCACCTAATTGACGTGGCCAATCCAGACGAGCCTTTTACTGCAGGCGAATACAGCCGGCGAGCGCGGGCTGCTCTGTTAGAGATTGCGGGACGCGGGCATCTGCCGATTGTGACCGGAGGAACTGGCCTCTACCTGCGCGCGCTGACCGATGGGCTTTTTGCCGGACCGGAGCGACAGCACGAGTTGCGGACGCGGCTGCAGAAGAGCCGTGAGCGACATGGCGAGGCCTGGCTGCACCGCCTGCTTCAGCGACTCGATCCAGCCTCGGCAGGGCGCATTCATGCCAACGACGCACCCAAGTTGATTCGCGCCATTGAGGTCTGTCTGGCCGCGCGCAAGCCGCTCTCCCACGTATTGAGCAATCAGGAGCTGGCGCGTGACCCGCTTGTAGGCTTTCGTCTGTTGCGCATTGGGCTGAATCCGCCGCGACAGGCGCTTCCGCCCTGCGAGGGCCTATATGACCGGCTCAATCGTCGGGCTGCGGCCATGTTTGCCAACGGACTGATCGAGGAGACTCGCGGACTGCTCGACCGTTACGGGCCGATCAAGGCACTAGACTCGCTCGGCTATCGGCAGGCACTGCGCGTGCTGCGGGAGTCTCGGCCAACTGAGGATGCAGTTGCCGCCGCCCAGCAAGGCCATCGCAACTACGCCAAGCGGCAGTTGACCTGGTTTCGCCGCGAACCGGAGGTGAATTGGATTGAGGGCTTCGGGGACGAGCCGGAGACGCTGCGCGCGGCAGCCGAGCTGGTCAAGAACAAGCTCTAGCCGTCGCGCATCCATTAAACTGAACGGTGTAGGGCGACGGAGCAGGATATGTGCGCCACGGAATGGAGTTCCCCTTTGGCAGAAACGATCCCGAGCACGATCTATGACGTGGCGATTATTGGCGGCGGACCCGCCGGTTACACGGCGGCCATTCGCGGCGCGGAGTATGGACTGAAGGTGGCACTCATCGAGCAGTTAAGCAGGCTCGGCGGCACATGTCTGCTTGTGGGCTGCATCCCGACCAAGGCGCTGCTTTTTAACGCCGAGATTTGGGACCATATGCAGCACGCTGCCGACTTCGGCATTGAGGGCATCGGCACGCCCAAGCTCGACTGGGCCGCAGTGCTCCAGCGCAAAGACGCCATCATCACCAAGCACGTCAAGGGCCTCGACTTTCTGATGAAGAAGCACAAGATTGCGCGCATCGAGGGCTATGGCCGCCTGATCGGTTCTGCGAAGGACGGCGTGCATACGGTCGAAGTAAAGGCGGCAGGTGCGACGAACTCTATTCAAGCAAAAAACGTGATTCTGGCTACCGGCTCCGAAGCCAAGATGCTGCCTGGCCTCAAGCCGGACGACCGCATCCTGACCAACATCGAAATCCTGGCTCTCGATCAAGTACCTAAATCGCTCATCGTGATTGGCGCGGGCGCAGTAGGTATGGAGTTCGGCTCACTCTATCGCACCTTTGGGTCAGAGGTAACGATTATCGAGTTTTTGCCGCGCGTGGTTCCTGTTGAAGATGAAGAAGTATCAAAAGAACTGACGCGCCTTTTCAAGAAGCGCGGCATTGACGTAAATACCAGCTCGAAAGTCGAGAAGGTCGAGAAGACCGAAACCGGTGTGAAGGTGAGCTTTACCGACGCCAATGGCAAGACGCAAGTGAAAGAAGCCGAAAAGGTGCTGGTGGCTGTGGGCCGCGCAGGACTTACCACCAACATCGGCGTCGAGAAAACCAAGATTGAGTTAGACCGCGGACTTATCAAAGTTAACGAGGCGCAGGAGACGGCCGAGCCGGGCATATTCGCCATTGGAGACATTGTGGCTGGGTTGCCCCAACTGGCGCATGTGGGCGCAATGTGCGGGATGGTAGCAGTGGCCAAGATTGCTGGGCGCAAGTTTCGTCCGGTGCGCCGCGACCGCATTCCCGGCTGCACCTACACCGAGCCGCAGATTGGATCGGTTGGTTTAACCGAGGCGCAGGCCAAAGAAAAAGGCTATGAAGTTAAAGTCGGAAAGTTTCCGTTTGCCGGTAACTCGAAGGCCACTATTATTGGCAATCACGATGGGTTTGTAAAGATCGTTTCCGACGCAAAATACGGCGAGCTTCTGGGCGTTCACATCCTTGGCCCGCAAGCCACCGAGTTAGTCGCCGAAGCCGTAGCTGTAATGGAGTTGGAAGGCACCGTTGAGGAGCTGATGTTCACCATTCACGCGCATCCCACGCTCGCCGAATCCATGCTGGATGCCTACGGCGCAGTCGAGGGCATGGCGATTAACGCATGAGGTCGAACCGGACTGGTTCGATAACTAACATTCCGCATGTGCGCGAGTGTAAACAATCCAGGTATGGAGATTGTGAAAGATAAGAAAGACTGCCGACAAACCTATGTAAATCCACGGCGAATAGTAGATAGGAACGTAAAGCGAATCTCCCACAAGAGCAATGCCAATAAGCCAGACTAAAGGAGTATAACTCGGCGCCATGAAACCCCATCGGCTGGCGCTCCACTGGTTATTCGGGAACCATATCTGCATCGCCCAGGAAGAAAAATAGAGGATTAACCCGGCGAGATACAGCACGATGCCGGTCTTTTGTCCGGGCCGGGTTATCTGGAGCTGCATCAGCAGGGGCAGCACAAAAATACCCAAGCGGAAAATGTTCTCTCCGGCAACAACCCATACCGGAATGCTGCGAGAGAAGACTTCACTTTGATACATTTTCGGAAGCTTGCCCATCAAGAGAACATTCATCAGCATGACCGGAACAATCAACCAAAAGCAGTTCCGTAAAAAATGCAGAATCATGCCCATAGTTTAATTCCATGGACAGGTTTTCGAGCCCTGGCTGAAATCATTTCAACTTCTTGATACATGTCGAATTGATTCACCAATCTCATCGCGACTTCACAGACAGTCTTCTAAAGTTCGATTGATTGGCTAGCCACCAGGGCCTTGGCTTTGGCGATGAACTCGGCCAACGGAATAGAGCCTTGGTCGCCTTTGGCGCGGGTGCGGACGCTAACGGAGTTAGTCGCCTCTTCCTTGTCGCCGAAGACGAGAATGTAGGGCGTCTTCTGGTTGGCGAAGTCGCGAATCTTGCCGTTCATTTTTTCATTGCGGCTATCTACTTCTACGCGCAGGCCTGCAGCCTTAAGTTCCTCTTCGACCTTCTTTGCGTATGCATGATGCCGCTCGCTGATGGGCACCAGGCCCACCTGCACCGGCGCGAGCCATAGCGGGAACGCTCCGGCGTAGTGCTCGATGAGCACGCCGAAGAAGCGCTCGACCGAGCCGAAGAGGGCGCGGTGAACCATCACTGGCTGATGGCGCTCGCCGTCTTCGCCCACGTACTCCAACTCGAAGCGGGCGGGCAGGTTGAAGTCGACTTGCACTGTGGAAAGCTGCCACAGCCGGCCGAGAATATCGACAAGCTTCACGTCGATCTTAGGGCCGTAGAAGGCGGCTTCGCCAGGGAACGTATTGACGGTGAGACCCCGGTTGGTGAGTACGTTCTTGAGCGCGCCTTCGGCGTTCGCCCAGTCATCCGCCGAGCCAATGAAGTCGCCCGCCTTGTTTGGGTCGCGCGTAGAGAGCTCGACGCGAAACTCCTTGAAGCCGAAGGTCTTGAGCGCTGCTTCAGCGAAGTCGAGGCAGGCAATAACTTCGCCTTCAAGCTGCTGTGGCGTACAGAAGATGTGGGCATCGTCTTGCGTAAATCCGCGGACGCGCAAGAGGCCATGCATGGTTCCCGAGCGTTCATAGCGGTACACGTTACCAAATTCGGCATAGCGTTGCGGAAGATCCCGATAGCTCTTGGGCGAATTCTTGTAGATCAGGATGTGGCCGGGGCAGTTCATCGGCTTTAGCCGGTACTCGGCATCGTCCAGTTCCATCGGCGGAAACATGTCCTTGGAGTAGACTCCGTCGTGGCCCGAAACCTTCCAAAGCTCCCGGCGCATGACGTGCGGAGTGTAAACGAGGAGATAGCCGCGCCGCACGCACTCTTCGCGCATCCAGTCTTCCATCACCTTGCGGATCATGGCGCCTTTGGGATGCCAGAAGATCAATCCCGCTCCAGCCAGCTCTTGAATGCTGAAGAGGTCAAGCTGCTTGCCCAGCAGACGATGGTCGCGCTTGGCCGCCTCTTCCAGGCGGGCAAAGTGGGCGTCCATCTCTTTTTGCGAGAAGAATGCCGTGCCATAGATTCTCTGCAACTGCGGATTCTTTTCGTCGCCGAGCCAATAAGCGCCAGCCAAGGCGGTAATCTTGACGGCCTTGACGCGGCCCGTGGAGGGCACGTGCGGTCCGCGGCAGAAGTCGACGAAGCTGCCGTTACGATAGAAGCTCACCTCGGAGCCGGGCTCGGTAAACTTGGTGACAAAGTGCGTCTTCATGAAGTCGCCGTCGCGCTCGAACTCTGCCAGGCTCTTTTCTCTTGGGACGAATTCGTGGGCGAAAGGCTCGTTGCGCGCAATCACCTCGGCGATCCTGGCTTCGATCAGCGCCAGGTCTTCAGGCGTGAATGGCTTTTGGCGATGGAAGTCGTAAAAAAAGCCCGAGTCAGTGGCGGGGCCGTGGCCCAGCTTGGTGTCGGGAAACAACTCCAGCACAGCCGTAGCCAGCACATGGGCGGCGGAGTGGCGCACCACCTTGAGCGCCTCGGGATCGGTCTCTTTGACCAACTCAAGTCGCGTGTCGGCGGTGAGCGGCGTGGTCAGATCAACCAGACGCGGGGCGGACGCGTCTTCCGCAGCATACATCGCGGCCTCTTCCGACGGACCGTCAGAGGTGCTTGCCTTCGCCGCGCCGGTAACGGGCGTCAGCCGCGCCACCACGCAGACCGCGGCCAAGCGCGGCGAGATGGAGTTGGCAATCTCGAGGGGAGTCGTGCCGGCGGGTACTTCGCGGATGGCCCCGTCGGGCAGGTGTACGGCAATGGTTTGCGAGCTCATGGGGTTTGGAATCCTGTCTTCTGATGGGCGTGAAGGATTGCCCTGTAAGAGTACAGGATAGTTGGCCTATGTGCTTCAAGTCGAGCGAGCCAAAGAGCGCGTGCAAATTCACTTTACCTCTCCTGGACTCATTCGGGCGGTCGAGGTTGCACAGGAAGCAGAGCTCGGAGAAGTGCCTTTCGATCCTGATCGGACGAAAAGCGTAATTATCTGCAAAGTCTAGCTGCTGCATTTCTGTGAGAAATCTCTTCGGAAGGCATTGATTCCATGCTGATTAATAATTATCTGCAAAATTTCAGGGCCAAAAAAAATATTGTAGGGGGGGTGGGGGGGTACCCCTCGGTGGGGTACGGACCGGGCATCTACCTGACAGATAGCCCCGCTCCGTTGACTGTTTCCATTGTGCGCTGACAAAGGGTAATTTTCTGCATGGAGCTGAGGAAAAAGGTTCATAGTTTCCCAGGTCCGAAAATCCGGCTCTGGGGATTTCGGCTACCTGTCATTTGCGCAGCACTTTTTGGTACCACTTGCGGAAGTAGTCCTTGTCCGAAGTGCACATCCACCCGAAGTAGCATTGAGAACCGTCACGTCCCCAGTTGTAGGTGTTGTTCCAGTGACATTCGAAGGGATGCGGAAGAAGCAGGTTGTCGTAGTCGAGACAGGTTTTGAGTAACAGATTTTGTTTCCGGCGGACGCCGCGGTGGGCCATCTGCTTGTCCCATTTTGCGCTAGACAGACCTGTGATCGCCGCATAGGGGCGGCGGGTTGAACGGCTCATGACGAACTCCTGGTCGCAGTTGCGTACCTATGTCATGGCGCGGCCCTCCTGATTTCAGTTTAACTCTCTTCCGTCTTGTGCGGTTTTGCACGGCGAGTCCCAGAAAATCAGTTGCAATATATATCAGACTGGATATAATCTCTTTATGAAGCTGATCGAGTTTCTTGGCGATTCCTTTAAGGCGCTCTGTGAGTTCCCAAAGGACGCCCGACAGGCGGCTGGTTATCAGTTAAGAAGAGTGCAGGACGGTATCCCGCCTGAAGATTTCAAGCCGATGTCGGATATTGGCAAGGGCGTGGAGGAGATTCGCATCTGGGCTGGCTCGGGAACGTACCGGGTTCTCTACACTGCGCGGCTAATGAACACGGTGTACGTCCTGCACGCATTTCAGAAGAAAACGCAAGAGACTTCAGGCAAAGACAAAGAAATCGCCAAGAGGCGGTTCAAACAACTCATACGGGGTGTCCTATGAAAAATGAGAAACGGCATGTATTCGCCAATGTCTGGGACGCGATCGCTGATTCGCCAGCAGAGGCCGCAAACCTTGAACTGCGCTTTGCACTCATGGAAGAAATTTCCGGGACCATCAAACAGAGGGGCTGGACACAGGCCGAAGCAGCGAAGCGTTGCGGGGTGACGCAGCCGCGAATCAATGACCTGCTGCGTGGGCGCATTGCTCGGTTTTCGATTGATGCGCTGGTGAATATCGCTTCAGCGCTGGGACGGCGGGTTACGGTCAAGCTGGACGATGCTGCGTGAGTTGGGTGATTTCGCGGATGCTGATTTAGAATCAGTTCGGTGTAAAATCAGCTAGTAAGGGGTCGGCAATCTTCATGGACCTGCACTTTGACATACCGGAATCCATCACCAGCAGCTTGCGGCTGCCAGAGCCAGAGATGGAACCGCGTCTGCGGGTTGAGCTAGCCGTCGCTCTCTATGCCCAACGCATCCTGCCGCTTGGGAAGGCGTCCGAACTGGCCGGAATCTCCCGGTTCGGGTTTGCGGAGCTTTTGGGCCAGCGCGAGATTCCGCGCCACTACACGGAGCAGGATTTAGCCCAAGACCTAGAATATGCTCGCGGTTAGCAATACCTCGCCCATCTCGAATCTGGCCGCGATCGGCCACCTCGGACTGCTGAAATCCCAGTTTTCTGAGCTATGGATACCCGATGCAGTATTTGTAGAACTCACGGCCCATCCTGACCCTATTGCGCAAACCACGATCCAGGCAGCTATTCGTGATCAGTTGATACGGATTGGCACACCGCGAGACTCCGGCTTGCTTCGTCTTCTGTTGCTGCAACTCCATCGAGGAGAGGCAGAGGAGATCGCCCTGACGACGGACATCGATGCAGAGATCGTTCTCATCGACGAACAGGAGGGGCGGCAATTGGCCTCGAAGACCGGTCTCGCTGTCACAGGTGTTTTGGGTGTCTTGCTGCGTGCCAAGCGCGCTGGGGAGATTGCCGCAATCAAGCCAGAGATAGCTCTCCTCCGCCACAAATCTCATTTCGTTGTTTCGCCAGCGTTGGAGGGAAACATTCTGAGCGCGGCAGGTGAATAGCGGAGGCGGCACGCACAGCAGATTGCATTCCTCGACTAACCCGAAAGTAGCCCAGGTCCGAGAATCAGGACCTTGAGCACCCGAAGAAGCGGTTCGGACGAATTTCGCGGTTTTTGATTGATGCGCTGGTCAACATCGCCTCAGCGCTGGGACGGCGGGTTACGGTCAAGCTGGACGATGCGGCGTGAGTTGGGAGCTTTCGCTTTTTCGCGCTTCCGCGCTTGCAGCCTTTTGGCTAGGGCTTCAAACTCCTGAGCCAGGGCATCATACTCGCGCTTGAATTCGGGATCGGCCAATGATCTGACCGCGAACTCTTCGAAGGGGATGGTCATAACAGTCCCTATCCATTGTTCTGTCACTCTCGAATCAACTCACTGTTACTATTTCTTTACCAGTGCATTGTCAGAAAGCATCGCCGATGCCTCGACTTGCTTTCCGTTAGATTTATAAGAAAGCTCAAACGTTGTAATGGAATCCGACCATACAAGTTCTTGAGTATCGAATTCGCCAATTTTTACTTTTTCATCTCTTGTCGGTTTACCAAGGAGGCGAGTGTAATCATCAACTTGCGCATTGACTGCGTCAGTGGACATCACCCCGTAGTAGAAGTGAAACTGAGAAATCAATCCCATATCCTTCGTGTTCAGAGATATTTCTTCTGCTCCGCCAAATGTACCGGGTTTGAGGGTGCAGGTTGCCCCATTCCAATTACAGAAATCTGAAGTTGGAGGCATTTTACCGCCAAGCTTCAATATCGTTCGACTCTCAATCTTGATTTCACGTAATATGTCAAGCGATTTTGCGGTTGAATTCGATCTACATCCTGCAAAAACTATCAACGCAAGCGCGAAAAGACGGAATGATTTCTTCATCTCTCTTTGATTATTTCTGATCAAGCTAACTGCAATCGACCTGATGTTAACAGAAATTCTCCATTGGGATATCGACTACTCCCGTATAACTGGCAAATCCAATCAGATTCAATTACGCCGCCAACAACTGCAATTTGATCTTCGAGCCGGTGGCTTCGGCGAAGCGGATCAGGGTTTTGGCGCTGGGCAGGGTTCTTCCGCTTTCCAGCCGTGCGATTGCCGACTGGCTGGTGCCCATGCGCTCGGCCAGTTCTACCTGCGAAAAACCGGAACGAAGACGCGCCCGGATCAGTTCCGTGGCAATCTCAAACTCCGGACCCAGGCGATCATACTCCGCCTTGAATTCGGGATCCTTCATCCACTCATCCGCGAGTTCTTTAAGGGGAATCGTCATAAAACCTCCTTTGCGCGCCGCTTAGCAATATCGATTTCGCTACGCGGCGTCCGTTGCGTCTTCTTGATGAAAGCGCGAACAATCACAACTCTGCGGCCTATAACAGTGACATGTCAACTGCAAAGAACACTCGCAGATCCTTCGGCTCCGCTGAAGAACGCTTCGCTCAGGATGACAGGTTTGTGAGCCTGACCGGAGCGTTTTTTGAAAAGGCAGCGAGTTAGCCACCGCTTCGCGGTGATTCGCGAGTTAGCAAGTTAGCGGTCCGCCGGTGTGACCTACCTTCCCGTGCCCCCGACGGTCATTTTGTCTAGCTTGATGGTGGGCATGCCTACGCCTACTGGGACGGATTGGCCGTCTTTGCCGCAGGTGCCTATGCCTTCGTCCAGCTTGAGGTCGTGGCCGACCATGGAGACGTGCTTGAGGGCGTCGGGGCCATTGCCAATCAATGTGGCGTCGCGGACTGGCGAGGTGATTTTGCCGTCTTCGATGAGGTAGGCCTCGGAGGCCGAGAAGACGAATTTGCCGTTGGTGATATCCACCTGGCCGCCGCCGAAGTTGACTGCATAGAGGCCGTGCTTGACAGAGCGCAGAATATCTTCGGGCGCGTCGTCGCCGGCCAGCATGTAGGTGTTGGTCATGCGGGGCATGGGGATGTGCTGATAGCTTTCGCGGCGGCCCGAGCCGGTGTTGGCCGCGCCCATCAACCGCGCTGAGAGCTTGTCGGTGAGATAGCCGCGCAGGATGCCGCCCTCGATCAGTACCGTTTCGTGGGTCGCCGAGCCTTCGTCGTCCACATTCAGCGATCCTCTGCGCCCGGCAATCGTTCCGTTATCGACGACGGTGACTTTGCTGCTGGCTACCGATTGGCCGATCAGGCCCGTGAATGCCGAGGTCTTTTTGCGGTTGAAGTCGGCTTCGAGCCCGTGGCCCACCGCCTCATGGAGCAGAACGCCGGGCCAGCCGGGACCGAGCACGACTTCCATTTCTCCGGCCGGAGCGGGCACGGCGCTCAGTTGCAGAATGGCGCCACGCGCGGCCTCACGGGCCAGAGTTTCAGGGCTTTTGGAACCGACGAACTGGTCCAATCCGGCACGCCCGCCGCCGCCCGACGAGCCCTTGGTGGTGGTTGCGTCTTCTTTGGCGATGACGAAAACATTGAGCCGGCAGAGGGGCTGGGTGTCGCTGGCGAATGCTCCGTCGGAGGCGGCAATGAGGATTCGGCGCAGTTCTTCAGCGTAGCTGGCGCGGACCTGCACGATGCGGAGATCAAACGCGCGGGCGGCTCGATCGGCTCTGAGAATCAACTCGAGGCGTGCGGCGAGGTCAAGGTCGTAGCCACCGAGGGGAACGGGGTAAAGGTCGGCGGCAGGCGCATCGACGAAGCCTTGCACGGGTTGCTTTGCCGGACCGGAAGCGATGAGCGCGGCGGTGCGGGCGGCATGGAGCAGGCGCTCGGGGCTGAGATTGTCCGTATAGGCGTAGCCAGTGCGCTCGCCGCTGAGCACACGAATGCCACAGCCGGCGCTGACACCTTGCGAGGCGGATTTGACGATTTGCTCGTCTACGCCGAGCGCGGTGGCCGTGACCGACTCAAAGTAGAGGTCGGAGTAGTCGCCGCCCGCGGATAAGGCCTCGCTCAGGCAGCGCTCCAGCAGCCGCTCGGTGATGCCGAATTTCTCAAAGAAGTATCTTTTCTGACTCGGGAGTGGAGAAGTGGCCGGTACGCTCATCGTATTTTTAAGTTTACGCCAGATTTTGGTTTGGCTAAAGAGCCGACGGCGCCCGTTGCTCTTTTGATGCCGGACCATTTGTACTCTTTCGCAGGCGTCTGGATCGTGTTACATTTTGTCCATGAAGAAGTTTATTGCAGCTGTGTTGCTCCTTATGGTCTTTGCCGCCCCGGCGTTTGCTTCCGAAGGGCATCATCATCATCACCACCACGTTAAGCACCATCATGGTCACCACGTCTAAAGCAGGCCGGTTCGCAAAACGGTAACGCCGCGGGTTCGGTGTGCCGGTGTTGCTTCAGCTCAGTGATTGGAGATGGTAAGGTTCGAACCATGACAGACTTGGAAGAGCTCAGATTTCCGGTTGGCCGCTGCAACCCACCGGCCACCAGTCTACCGGGCATTCGCGCGGCGCACATTCAGACGCTGCGCCTGCTTCCAGGGCGACTAAGGGCCGCTGTCGCAGGGCTGAACGAGAGCCAGCTCGATACGCCTTATCGCCAAGATGGCTGGACTGTGCGGCAGGTGGTGCATCACTTCGCTGACAGCCATGCCAACGCGTATATTCGCTTCAAGCTGGCGCTTACTGAAGATTGGCCCACGATCAAGCCCTATAACGAGGCAGCCTGGGCCAATTTGCCTGACAGCCGCACTCTGCCTATCGACGGTTCGTTGGATTTCGTCGAGGCGATGCATGGCCGTTGGGTGGCAGTATTGGAAGCGATGAGCGACGAGGACTTTCGCAGGGGCTACAACCATCCTGAACATGGCCGGCAGAACCTGGCCAAGGTTCTAGCCACATACGAATGGCATTCGCGCCACCACACCGCACACATTACCAGCCTGTGCTCGCGACAGGGTTGGTAGAGGCGGATGACGGCGGGCGTTGAGGCTGCGTCGCCCCAGCGATTGGCCCTGGCAATTGAAGAGTACCTGGCAGAACATCCGGCGGCTGCGCTGCTGGAGGATGGCCGGGTGCTGTTCGACATGCGCTCATCCCATTATGCGGTGACCGAGCAGCATGGCCGCTGCCTGCTGCAACTGTGGAGCGAAGAACGCAATCTGACTCGCACGGTGGTCGAGGTTCAAGAGCGCGCACAATGTTTGCGACTCGCGACTCGGCGGATGGGCGCGGCGAAGCCCCAGACACTGGAACTGGTGCCGACCAGCGACCGGCGCACACCCTCTACACGCGAAGCTGCGCGCCGCAGCTATCAGCGGTTGCTGGAGCGCGTGCTGACCCGCCATTTCATTGGTTCAAAGATCGACGGCCTGCGTTCAGCGATGGACCTGGAGCATAGCTTTGGGCCGGCCTATGTGCGCGGACGGCTGCTGCGTGGCACAGCGGCTGACGCGGTGATCGGCGTGAGCGAAGCGGAATCGGCGTCGATGGTGGACGGGGTCTTGACGCTGGGAATTCTTTGGCTGAATCATTGCCGGGAGAAGGGCGACGGGCGGCGGCATTTTGGCGGACTCAAGGTGATTCTGCCAGCCGGGGCCTGGCGAACGACGGCCGAACGCATGGCGTGGCTGAACCACGGGGCGGCGGACTTTCAACTTTTTACGCTGGACGAACGCAGCGAAGAACTGATCGCAGTGGACTTTCGCGATACCGGCAATTTGGATTCGCGATTGATGCACGCGTTTTCAGCCGCCGCGACCATCGAACGCTGCGCGGAAGGTGTCGCCCGTCTGCTGGTGTTGATTCCGCCCGCGGCGAAGGACCGGATCGAGGTTCAGGCCAGCTCGGCGACAGAGGTTGGGCTACTTCTTCATGGGCTGGAATTTGCGCGGGTACGGCACGGCTTTGCCGCCAACTCCTTTGCCCGCGAGGACGAGATCACGTTCGGCGCGGGAGCCAACGAAACTCCGCTCACTCCAGAGAATGAGCCGCTCTGCCGCGACCTTTTTTCGCGGCTCTTCCTGAGCCGCCATGGCGACGGAGCGCACACCGATCCGCTCTTCCGTCTGCAACCGGAGCGCTGGCTGGAAGCGCGGCTTCGTGCTGAGATTGTCGAACTGCTGCCGGGGCTGAGGGGCGACCTGCTTTACTCGCAGGTGCCCGCGCTCTCGACCGGCGACCGAGGGCTGCTGGACCTGCTGACGCTGGACCGCAACGGGCGATTGACGGTGATTGAGCTGAAAGCTGACGAGGATTTGCACCTGCCCTTGCAGGCGCTGGACTACTGGATTCGGGTGCGCGCACTGAACGACGACAGACAACCGGTGGCGGGCAACGAGGGCGGTAGAGCACTTTCGGCGTTTGAACGTCAGGGCTACTTTGCTGGCGCAGAGGTTTCGGCGCTCGCGCCGCGATTGCTGCTGGCCGCTCCGGCTTTGCGCATTCATCCCGCCAACGAGCCGGTGCTGCGCTATTTTTCTCCGCAGGTCGAGTGGGAACTGATTGCGCTGACCGAGCATTGGCGGAGGGAGCTTAAAGTGGTCTTCCGCAAACGCAGCGGGAGCCCTCGCAGCTAATGGTCAAATGGGAGCTGATGCTGTGTTTGAGTGGAAGCTGGGGAGCTGTAGCTTCAGTCGTGAAGGACTACATTCAATAAGGATTTGTGGACTTTAATTCCGCCGTTATAGTCGATAAATCCTAGCTTGCGAAAGCGATTCATGAAAAAACTGACGCGCGATCTTGTGGTGCCGATCATCTCCGCGAGCGTCTCCTGGGATACTTTTGGGATCTTTGTCTCTGGATCGCCCGGCTTGCCAAATTCCGCCATCAAGAGCAGAATGCGCGCCAGGCGCTTCTCGCTGGAATTGAAGAGTTGATCCACCAGGTCGGCCTGGATTCTCATGGTGCGGGCGAGCAGAAACTTCAAGAACAAATCATTGAACGCATGCTCCTGCTGCATGACGCGGAGCATTTCATTACGCTCGATCTTGAGCGCGGAGACCACGCTCACAGCCTTGGCGGTCGCCATCCGCAGGCCGGGCGTTCCCGCAATGCACTCTTCGCCCACAAAGTCGCCTGCCGCGAGCAGCGCGATGGTCGCCTCTTTGCCCTCTCTCGAGATCACAGTCAGTTTTGCGCGGCCACTCTGAATGTAGAACACGCAATCGGCCGGTTCACCTTGAGCAAAGATCGCCTGCTTTTGCTTGATATGTACAATCTTCCGTCCCAGACCGGTCTGCGCCAGAAACGCGGCGGGATCAAACCGCGCTAGATTCAGATCCGCCATTCGAAATTCGTTCCTCTCCGCGATCTTTCCAGAGCCCTTGAATGAGCGCCCGAGTCACACCGCCTTTCGATCATGTGCGGAAGGAATCCACACTACTTCCATTATTAATTTCATTCGGTTTAGTTGAAAAATCTGTCTCTTTTTGCACATTCTTTGCAGTTAATTTTCAGAATATGGAAAGAGCTTTCCGTTTTACCAAAAGATTCAGACCGGGGCAGATGGGCGGCATCTAATTGTTCTCACTTGTCTTCGCGACCCCGTCGATTCAATGCCGCAATGCGAGAATGAGAATAGCGCCAGATTCGTTTCTTCCATTTGTTTGGCGCGGGGGAATCTTGTGGCCAAGCTGCGAGTCTTGTCAACGCACCTCTTCTTGAACCAGCGTCTGCACCCGGCGCTGCTGGAACTCGCGAGCCAATCGGGGGCGCAGGCAATCGAGATCTTTGCTGCGCGTCAGCACTTCGATTACACGAGCCGCGAGGAGGTGGCGGAGGTGGCCGCCTGGTTCCGCTCCAACCCGCTCGAGGCCTGGTCGATGCACGCGCCTCTTTACGCCGATCGCGAGATGGGCCGCACCGGCGCACCTTCTCTCAATCTGCTGCACCCGGAAAAAGCGCGCCGCATCGCGGCCATGGACGAGATCAAGCGGGCTCTCGAAACCGCCGAATACATTCCGTTTCGCAATCTTATTGTCCACCTTGGGGAGCGTGCCGATGAATGGTCGCCGCGGGCGATGGAGTATGCTTTCACGGCTCTGGAACACCTGGGCGCCTTTGCGCATCCTCTCGGCGTGCGTCCGCTGGTGGAGAACCTGATCAGCGAGCCTACCAGTCCGGAACATCTATTGGAGATTCTGAAAATCGGCCACCTGGATTCGATCGGCATTTGTCTGGATCTCGGCCACGCTCACATTACGGTTGGTGTGCCTGAGGCTATCTCGACACTTGCCGGCCGCATCGGTTCGGTGCACGCGCATGACAACCACGGCGTCACGGATGAGCACTTGTGGCCGGGCGATGGTGGGATCGATTGGCCTGCCACGGTGGCGGCTCTGAACGCCCTGCCTGCGCCGCCCGCCATCGTCCTCGAACTCAGCTCCAAGTTCCCCGACGAGCGCGGCAGCATTCCCGAACGCATTTGTGGGGCATTCCATTTGCTCGACTGAAGAAGCTTCAACTCGCTGCGCATTGATTTGTTTTTCGTTATTCTCGCGTAGCACGCACAAAATCCGCATCAACGATGCGGATTTTGTGCAACCTGCGAAGGAACGACAGCCACGTTCTTTAGAGCAATTTACCCAACCTTGAATGCTCCCACCAAGCCGGTCAATTCGTTGGCCAGAGAAGCCAGTTGCTGACAAGCCTCCACTGAGTGTTGCGCCCCGGTGGCGGTCTGCTGAATGATGGCGGCGATCTCGTTTACATTCGCGCTTACCGATTGCGTCGAATACGACTGCTCGGTGGCGGCGGCGGCAATCTGGGTCACCATCTTCTGCACCGACTCCGATCCGTGAATGATGCTGCTCAACGCCTCGCCGGCGGAGCGAGCCGAATCCACGCCGCTTTGCACGTGACCCATGCTGGCGCGCATGGCTTCGACGGCTTCTCCCGTGCCCTGCTGAATTGCCCGCACCGTCTGGTCGATCTCCTTGGTGGCTTCGCTGGTGCGCTCGGCCAGACGCCGCACCTCGCCCGCAACCACCGCAAAGCCGCGTCCATGTTCTCCGGCCCGCGCTGCTTCGATAGATGCGTTCAGCGCCAGCAGGTTGGTTTGTCCCGCGATCTCGTTAATCACGTTGATGATTCTGCCGATGGCGTCGCTCGAACGGCCCAAATCCTCAATCTTCGAGGATGTCTGCTGGTTGGATTCCAGCAAGTGCTGAATTGTGTCCACTGTGGATTGCACGGTCTGGCCGCCAGAGTGCGCGCTTTCCTCTGCCTTGCGGGCATCTTCGGCCGCGCTCTGCGTAGTTTCGCTGATTTCGTGAACCGATGTCGAGATTTCGCTCATGGTGGCGCTGATGCGCGCGGCTTGCTCCTGCTGCTGTGAGGATTGCGCGGCGGTCTCGCGGGCGCTTGCAGCCAGTTCCGTCGCGGCCGAGCCCAGCGTGCTGGCATGTTCGGCTACCTGACGGACGATGTCTTCGATGCGTTCGATGAAAACGTTGAACCATTTGCCGACTTCGTCGATTTCATCATCGCCGTGCACCTCGACTCGGCGGGTCAGGTCGCCTTCGCCCTCGGCAATGTCCTGCAGGCGCATCGCCAAGGAATGCAGGGGCAGCACTACCTTGGATTGAATGACCCAAACTGCCGCGGCGCAACTCAGGACGGCGAAGACCAGCATGATCAATCCGACCAAGCGGCTGCGAACGCTCCATGCGTCCACCGCATCCAATTGAGTCTGAAAGCTGGCGGAGATGGTCTTGTCGAATGCGCCCATGGCTTCGGTCAGGGCCGTATTATCCTTGCCCAACACGCCGACCTGGGCCATGAGATCGTCGCTGGGCCCGGCCGTTGCGGCAAGGATCGCCGCATAGGTGCTGTGATCGCGAGTTCGTATGGAGGTGAACTGTTCCAGTAAAGCATCCGCCTGTTTGCTCAACTCCGGCGAGTAGGCCAGCACAGTCTTTACTTCCTCGAGCGACGCAGCTGTCGCCTCGGCGTCCTTTTCCGCGCCGGTCAGGGACTTGGCATCCTGCAAGACCACGGCGTCGCCATAGTGCTTCTTCATCCGCTCGAAAGAGGCTTCCGCCTCCTGCATTCGCAGAGCAGCGGGGAAGAGCGAGGAGGATATCTCCGACATCCGGGTGTGCGTTGTGGTTGATGAAAGCTGAACCATTCCAACCAACAGCAGATAGCCGCCAGCCAGCACGGCAAGTATGCCCAGGATTCTCGTCTTGATCTTCATCTCACCAAACATAGTGTCACCTAACTGTGATTCCCTCACGCCCTGGCGTGCGGTTGATTTGCTCATGGAACGTCGACGATGCCGGCATTGCGCATCCTCTGTCAGGATGCGCGGCCGACTTCATCTCTACTTGACTTGCAACGTCTTCACGCCCTCGGTAGGTGCGCCGCTGCTAACATAACCAACGGCGCCCTTGGTCTTCGCCACATACGCCACAACTTCAGCATCGGACGGAAGGCTCTTGGGCATGGAAGCCTTGCCGGTAAACACCAGGCTGCGGTAAAAGGCTTGCAGCGCGGTATCGTTCTTTCCGAGATACTCTTTCAGGAAAGCTTCATGAGCCGCTCCGCCCCGTGCCAATACCGGCTCGACGTGACTGCCACCCAGCGAATCCTTGTCCAGCAGGAACACATCTTTGATATCTCCTGCGGAAATAGAGCTTGCCGATACGCTGGTGTTGGCGATTACCTTGACATCTGCCGCGAAGGCTTGCAACGAGGCAAAGAGAACTAGAGCGGTCATTGTGCAAAAAAGCTTTTTGTTTTTCATCGATTTCTCCTTTCAATCTCTCGTTGGCCTAGAAGCTGAAGCCGGTTCGCAGAACTAATGCCTTGGTATTCGGCACAAAGGTCGGGTTTTGCTGTGGATAAAATCCGTTCGGGAATGGGCCTTGACCGTAACCGTCCATGAAATGACCTTCAGCCTTCACATAGACGAATCGATTAATATCGACGCGCCCACTGATCACCTTGTCGTAATCGTGATTGCTAGGCAGGCTTGTGTCTTGGGCCATTGCGGGGAACGTGTCCGTCACGGTGTAGTGTGAAAAGTAAGAGCCCAGCGCCAGCTTCTTCATGACCTGGTAGGTTCCTGCGATATACCAGCTCTTCATATTGCCCTTGTCCTCGGCGACTCCGTTGCGAACAACCTCGTCGCGGCAATAATGGCGAAACTCGGATTCGAGTTGAAGATTGCGGTGGGTGTACTGGCCGTAGAACTGGTTGGTCCAGTCCTTCACGGAGTGCTCTTGATTCGGCAAGCCGCCGCGCGTGCTGGTGCCGACAATATCCTGGCTCATGCGCGAAGCACCGACAACAAGACCTTTGGCCGGAGTATTCCAGCGCAAGTCGTAGCCGTATTGCAACCCGCCGTAGGTCTTGGTGACCGTACCTTTCGACAATAGAAAAAGCGGATAACCGCTATAGATGCTGTCACTGCGGTGCCCAGACCAGATGGTGTATTCGAAACTTCCCCGGTTGTGACTCAGACGAACCTTGCCATATACGTCCCCGCCCAGATGGGCGATGGATGCGTCGCGCATATCGATGGGATAGATGCTCTGTGGCATCAAGGAGAATATGTGCAGGCTGTCCAGATCCTGGGTATCCGTGTATAGGCCAAAAGTTGTCTTCACTTTGCCGCCGCGGAACCCGAGCCAAGGCTTGACTCTGAAATCGGCTACCGCCCAGTCCAAATCAGGGTGATACTGCCCGAGTTGTCCAAGGTTATGGTCGTAGACCTGTGCGCCTATGCGAAATTTGTTGGTGACTTGGCTCGATGCGTTCAACCCCATATCCGTCATGCCAAAGCTTCCATCCCCGTTCGTGGTCATGGTAAGCCAGTTGTTGCCGCTGGTGTACACGAATCCTTGGGTTGCGAATCCATGTACCTGAACTGCTTTTGGTCCGATCTTGAACTCCTGCGCGTGCAGGCTGATCGAAACCGTAAGTGCGGTAAGAATTCCCGCTGCAATGTATTTCAGAAACGTATGTTTCATTGCGTATCTCCTCCGCTGAATTTCCGAGGCCAACTCACTCGGTTCATGCATCACCAAATGATCTTTCTGAAGTCAACAGACTGCTTTGCAGATCTTGAGAAAGTCATAGTGGGCTGCCAGGATTTCTCTCGTATGAATCCCTTCTCGGTTATCGGCGGCCGACTCAGTGACTTTAGTGTGGGCTTAGATTAAAAGCGCGGGAGCGCGCAAAGAGAGATTAAAAATATTCCTTAATCTGAGCGTTCGCCTTTGGGAAGCGGAACTCCTTAATGGGACGTCTGCGGAAGGTAAATTCTCGGAGCATTGATATTCTCCGTTTCCACCTTTGTTGGATCAGGGCGAGGGTTTAGGATCGTTGCTTGGGGTGTTGCGAGCGTTGACCTGTGCGTTCTCCAGGTATTGTGATTGCTGTCACATACAGCAAATTGGACACTGTTAGTCTAGAAAGCGACCTTGGGGTCAAGAAGGGCACGATGCCATCCTTTCCTGCTGTCGATCCGATTCCTCTGCCAGCGCCGATCTGGCTGCTGAAGCTGCTGCATATTGTGACGCTCTCGCTGCATTTTGTGGCTGTAGAGATGCTGCTGGGCGGCTTGCTGCTGGCGGTTGCACTGAGTCTCTTCCGCCGCTCGCCGGCCTCGATGGTCACGGCACGGGCGATTGCGCGCAGGCTCACTGTGGTGATGACCTTTGTGATTAACCTGGCCGTGCCGCCGCTGCTGTTTGCGCAGGTGCTTTATGGCCGCGCGCTTTATACCAGCAGCGTGCTGATTGGGCTTTACTGGATTTCGATTATCGGTCTGCTGATGCTGACTTACTGGCTGCTCTACCGCTTCTCTGCGCGGCTTGAGGCAGGCAAGCAGGCTTGGTGGGTGGGGCTGACGGCGTGGTTGCTGGCAGGATCGATTGCGCGGCTGCTCTCAACCAATATGACGCTGATGCTGAGGCCGGAGAAGTGGCGCGAGATGTATTCCGCCTCGGCGATGGGCGCGTACTTGCCTGCTGGCGACCGGACGCTTGAACCGCGCTGGCTGATGATGATGGCCGGCGGATTATTTATCGGCGGATTGTGGATGGTGTATCTGGCGGGCCGCTCGACTTTCACGGCGGAAGAGAAAAGTTTTGTAGCCGGAGTGGGCGGCAAAGTGGCCGCGGCCTTCGGCATTGTGTATCTGGCGGCTGGCTTGTGGGCGGCGAGTGTGCAGCCGGAGATTGTGAAGGCTGGCCTTGCCGGCAACGGAGTTTATGCGTTCTATAAGTTTGCGGGCCTTGCTGGATACTTATGGATGACGCTGGTTGTGGCCGGTGTTCTAGCAGCCGCTGTTGCAGGATTCGGCAAAGTTACCGCGAAATGGATGAGCATGGTCGTCGTTCATCTGGCAGTTTTGATCGAGATTGCCTTCACGGTTTATCGCGACGGGGTGCGAGACCTCACGCTGTTATCCAAGGATTACAACGTCTGGGATCGCGCGGTGGAAACTAACTGGTGGGTAGTGGGACTGTTTCTGATTCTCTTTGTCGCCGGGTTGGGCGTAATCGGCTGGCTCGTCTCCGTAGTGGCGCGCGCGAAGAAAGTAATGGAGGGCGCGGCATAACTTCCGCGAAGAGATGCTATGACTGAAGAGACTCGATTCGAAGTTGTCGTCGAAGAGCCGGGTGATATCAATACTCGCCGCGCATTTCTGGCTGCGGCCGGCGCGGCCGGCCTTGCGTATACCGCGGCGCTGGCTTATCCCGTGTATCGTTACCTGGCCTCGCCCGAAGAGATGGCCTCGGATGCTGTCGCAGTCACTGAAGTCACCCTCAAAGATGCGCAGAAGCTGGCTCCGGGTTCCAGGCTATTATTCAAGTTCGGCCACTCGCCGGCACTGCTGATTCATCACGAGGATGGGCGCTGGATCGCGATGACAGCGGTCTGCACGCATCTGGGCTGCACGGTGGAGTACGAGCAGCAGCTTGATCGCATTCACTGCGCCTGCCATGGCGGCGTTTATAACCCTTACACCGGGGCGAACGTCAGCGGGCCGCCGCCCAAGCCGCTCCAACTTTTTAAAGCAGCCGTGGGCGAAGCGGGCGTGGTGGTTTCGCGCACGTAGGATTTTCACGGTAATTCATCTTCATTTCGATCAAACAAAGGAGTAACTTCATGGCAATTCTCGATCTTTTCAGCCTCAAGGGCAAAAACGCACTGGTTACAGGGTCGTCACAGGGGCTTGGCGCGGGGATAGCGACCGCGTTCGCCGAGGCTGGCGCAAATGTAACCTTGCACGGCTATGACAAGGTATTGGAATCGACCGTCGAAGAGATCAAGAAAACAGGGGTCAAGTATATCTCCCGTACCGGAGACGTTTGCGACAAGGCTGTTGGAACGAAACTGGTGGATGATACGGTCGAGGCATTCGGCTCTATCGATATTCTGGTGAATAACGCCGGTACGATTCGCCGCGCTCCTGCCGCAGAACATTCGGAAGAGTTCTGGAATACAGTGATTGAAACCAATCTCAACAGCGTCTTTCGTATCAGCCAATACGCCGGCAGAAAGATGCTGGCGCAGGGCTCGGGCAAGATCATCAATATCGCTTCATTGCTATCGTTTCAAGGCGGAATTCTAGTTCCGGGTTATGCGGCGGCCAAGGGAGCGGTTGCGCAACTGACCAAGGCGCTGGCGAATGAATGGGCCGAGAAGGGCCTCAATGTAAACGCCATCGCTCCGGGTTACATGGCAACAGATAACACCGCGCCATTGCGGGCCGATGCCGTGCGCTCCGCGGCTATCCTGGCCCGGATTCCTGCAGGGCGTTGGGGTCTGCCTTCTGACCTGGCAGGCGCCGCAGTCTTTCTTGCCTCTGATGCAAGCAGTTATGTGAACGGCCACATTCTAGTGGTAGATGGCGGATGGCTCTGCCGTTGAGTTAGTTTTCTGAAGCTATCTGGAAGAGATGCAGCGAGAGCGAAGGGTAGAAGCATGACTTCGAAGACAGTTTACGATTGGGTCGACGAGCGGGTGGGACTTTCCGAGTTCGCCGCTTTTGCGCGCCACAAGACCGTCCCGGTTCACTCCCAGTCTTTCTGGTATTACTGGGGCGGTATCTCGCTGTTTCTTTTTCTTGTGCAGTGCTTTACCGGCGTGCTGCTGCTGGTTTATTACCGGCCCGGCGCAGAGGCTTATGAGTCAGTTCGCCAGATTACATTTGTGATGCACTTTGGATGGCTGATTCGTTCCGCGCACGCTTGGAGCGCCAGTTTAATGATCTTCTCTATTCTGGTGCATATGTTCTCGGTCTACTTCATGAAGGCTTATCGCAAGCCGCGCGAGTTTGGCTGGCTGAGCGGCATGGCGTTGTTGGGAGTAGCATCGGTCTTCGGCTTTTCTGGCTATTTGCTGCCAATGGATGAATTGAGTTACTTTGCGACCAAGGTCGGTTTGCAGATTCCTTCGGCGATCCCGGGAATTGGCGAGGCCATCGCTAACATGCTGCGCGGAGGAGCGGACGTGAGTGAGTTCACCGTGCAGCGCTTCTTTGCTTTGCATGTGGTGGTGCTGCCGGCGATCTTTCTTCCGCTGCTCGGCTTTCACTTGTGGCTGGTGCAGCGTCATGGAAACGCTGCGCCTCCGTCGGTTGAAGCTTTGCCCTCGAACGAGCGTAAATCAATGCCATTCATGCCGAACTTTTTGCGCAAGGATCTGGCGATGTGGCTGATCTCGCTGAATATTCTGGCTCTGCTAGCTTCGGTTTTTCCCTGGTCGTTGGGCAAGCCATTTGATCCTCTTGCGCCTGCGCCGCTGGGCATTCATCCCGAGTGGTACTTCATGAGTCCTTTCGAGATGCTCAAGCTTTTGGGCATGGTGAAATGGTTGCAAGGCGAACCCGGCGAGATCGCGGGAATTCTGCTCTTCACGCTCGGCATTGCGCTTTGGGTTCTGATTCCGTTTTATGACACGAAGACGGAATCCGGACGGCGTGGCCGCTCCGCACATTACTTCGGCGTGATTGCCGTCATTCTGTTACTGACCACCACCGTCATCGGTTATTGGACGATTCGGTAGAGCAGCTTTTAGCTGCTAGCCATTAGCTTCTAGCAGCCAGGTTGATTACGCTAAACAAACGAGTCTGGGTTTAGCGGAATTAAGCCGAGAGCTAAAAGCTAAGAGCTAAAAGCCAGGAGCTAGGAGCTAAACATGAACTATCCATTCTGGGACATTCCGGTTCTCGGCTCGGGCTGGGTGATCGGCATCATCGCCATCTTCCACGTCATGATCTCGCAATTCGCCGTGGGCGGCGGGCTCTATCTTCCCATGGCGGAGCGCAAGGCCATGCGTATGCCGGAAGGCCAGCTCCGCACCGACTGGCTCAATCAACTTGCCCGCCACTCCAAATTCTTCCTGATCCTCACCGCCGTCTTCGGCACGGTTAGCGGCGTGGGCATCTGGTTTGCGATTGGACTTACTCATCCCGAAGCGACCAGCACGCTGATTCATAACTTCGTTTTCGGCTGGGCGATGGAGTGGGTTTTCTTTCTCGTCGAGCTGACTACGATCGCTGTCTATTACTCCACTTGGGGAAGGATCGACCCCAAGCTGCATCTCAAAGTGGGCTGGGTGTACGCAGGTGCATCGGCCTTTACGCTGATTATCATCAACGGCATTCTTACTTTTATGCTTACTCCCGGTCAAATCTGGCTCGACGTAGCGGGCACGGGTCACGAAGCGAGCAAATTCTGGTACGCCTTTTTTAATCCGACTTACTGGCCTAGCTTGTTGCTGCGCACTTGTGTTTGTTGCTCGCTGGCAGGAATCTGGGCGCTCATCACAGCCAGCCGCATCGATGGCGATAAGCAGCCAGAGCTCAAGACCAGCTTGGTGAAGTGGAGCGCCAAGTGGCTGGTGCCTTCGTTTGTGGCTATGCCCTTGCTAATGTACTGGTATTACAAAATGGTTCCCGTCACACAGAGCGGGCTGCTCTGGCTTGGCCTGGATACAATTGGCTCTGGAACGTTTTCGATTATTACTCGCATTGCGTTGTTGATCATCGTCACCTCTGCGACGATTGTTGGCGTTGCTTACTTTCTGGCTTATCGTAATCCAATTGACTTTAATCTCTCGCATGCTGTAGCTGTGCTGATGCTGGCGCTGATTGCTACTGGCGCGGGTGAATACTCTCGCGAGATGCTGCGCAAGCCCTACGTCATCGGCGGTTGGATGTATTCGAACGGAGTACGCGTTCCTTACGCTGCGCGGATTAATCAGGAGGGCTATCTCGTCCACTCTAATTGGGTGTGGAACGACTCGACCACGAGTTACTCGCGCGGTGAGGCCATTTTTCGCGGAGAGTGCGGCTCTTGTCACACGCTGGCTGGCTATCGCCCATTGAAGAGCCTACTTGCCGGTCGCGATCGCGCCAACATCGGCAGCTTTATTACCATGCTGCATGAGTATAAGTCCGACTCGCCTTATCGGCCCTTCATGCCGCCAATGGTAGGGACCAAGCAGGACGTGGATGACCTGGCTGACTATTTGAACACGCAGGTTAATCCGGCACAAAAGACCATGCAGACGGTGCAAAAGTAGCTCTCCTCAGCTCTTGAGCGCCACGCGGATGTGAAGTTCTTTCAATTGCTGCTCGGTGACGGTAGTCGGTGCGTCGACCATCAGGTCGATGGCCTTCGCGGTTTTGGGAAACGCGATCACCTCGCGCAGACTGGGCGCGCCAGCCAATAGCATCACGATGCGGTCGAGACCAAGCGCAATGCCACCGTGGGGCGGAGTGCCGTACTCCAATGCGTCGAGGAAGAAGCCGAAGCGCGCGTGAGCCTCTTCGTCGCTGATTCCCAATGACTGAAAAATCTGTTGCTGCACGTCCTTGCGGTGAATACGGATAGAACCCGAACCGAGTTCAAGCCCGTTCATCGCCAGGTCATAACAATTCGCCCGCACGCTGGCTGGATCGGTCACGAGGTTCGCCATATCGGCTTCGTGGGGCGCTGTAAACGGATGATGCGCCGGCATCCATTTCGCCAAGGCCGTGTCGTACTCGAACATGGGAAAGTCAGTGATCCATATCGGCTGAAAGGCCTTTGTGCCATCGACAGCATTGTCTGCTGCGCTCCGTGCATTCGACTCTTGAACGGCTTTCTCAGTGATGTCGAAAGCTCCATGCCGCTCGGCATACTTTTTGGCTAACTCGGTGCGGAAGTTCCCGGCGGCCGAGTAGACATTGATTTCGCGCTCGCTCAGGCGGCCTGCGAATTTGGTATCACTGGCTTTGACGGGATGAGCCGGATCGCCGGCAACGATGATGACAAAGTCGCCCTCTGCAGCACCAGCCAACTCGCGAACCTTGATGGCTGCTTCGGGAAAGCCCTTGGCCAGCCGCTTGAAGTCGTCGATAAACTTCGCGCCCTTTTTCAGATCGAAGTTCGGATGATTGTCCTCACGCTCTTTGCGGCTCAGTTCGCCGACGTTGGGAATGCGCAGGGCCACGACGGGCAGCGCGGGATCAATTTGCAACGCGGCGAGATTTTCGTCGGTAAATGCGGGACGCACATCGGTGAGCCCGGGCAGGCGCAGGTCGGGCTTGTCGCTGCCAAACCGTCTCATCGATTCATCGTAAGTGATGCGCGGAAAGGGCGTGGGCAAAGTAACTCCGGCGGCGGCAAAACCGGCGGCAAGAAACTTCTCGGTCGCCGCAAAAACCGTCTCCTGGCGTGGGAAGCTCATCTCCAAATCGACTTGAGTGAACTCAAGCTGGCGATCGGCGCGCAGATCCTCATCGCGGAAGCAGCGAGCGATTTGAAAATACTTATCGAAGCCGGAGATCATGAGGATTTGCTTGAAGATTTGCGGCGATTGCGGCAGCGCGTAAAACTCGCCGGCGTGCAGGCGGCTTGGCACCAGAAAATCGCGCGCGCCCTCAGGAGTGGACTTGGTGAGGATAGGCGTTTCAATCTCCAGAAAGCCCTGCTGGCTGAGATTGTCGCGAATAGCCAGCGTGATGTCGTGCCTTAGTCGAAAATTGCGCTGCATCTCTGGCCGCCGCAGGTCAACGTAGCGATACTTAAGCCGGACTTCCTCGTTTTGAATCGCCTCTTCTGAAGGCGAAAACGGAGCCAGGCGGGTGTCATTCAGGACGAGGAGCTGAGTGGCCTCGATCTCGATTTCGCCAGTGGGCATTTTGGGATTGATGGCGTCTGCATCGCGCAGGCGCACCTTGCCAACGGCGGCGACAACGTACTCTGGGCGAACCTGCTCGCCTTTCATGTGGCCGTCGGGGGTCAACTCTTTGTCAAGCACAATCTGGCTGATGCCGGTGCGGTCGCGCAAGTCGAGAAAGATGAGGTTACCGTGATCGCGACGGCGGTTGACCCAGCCCATCAGCACTACGGTTTGCCCGGCGTGGGTGGCGCGCAACTCGCCGCAATGATGCGTCCGTTCGAGATTACCTTGAAAATCGAGCACTAATTGTTACCTTTATCCTTTTGTGGGTTCAGCGAGAAAAACCGCCAGTTCTCCGCGCGGAACCTTTGTCTGTATGCCTGTCGAAAAATTCTTCACTGTCAGAATACCGGATTGGAGCTCGTCCTCGCCCAAGATGATGATCTGGCGGGCGGTCTTGTCGGCGGCGTCGAAGGATTTCTTCAGGCGAAAGCTACCGTCGCCCAGCTCGATCCACAGGCCTTGATGGCGCAGTTCGCGGGCCAGCACCAGCGCGGCGGCGTTGAGCGACTCGCCCAGCGGAGCAACAAATGCGTCAGCCTTCACGGTGACGGCGCCCTGGTCGAGTTGTGCGAGCAGCGTAAGAACCAGCCGGTCCTCGCCCATCGCAAAGCCAATCCCCGGAGCTCTTGGCCCACCCAGCATCTCGCTCAGTCCGTCGTAGCGTCCTCCGCCGAGCAGGGCGTTCTGCGCGCCCAAACCGCCGTGGGTGAACTCGAAGGTCGTGCGGGTGTAGTAGTCCAAGCCGCGTACCAGGCGATGATTGCGCGTGTAGGGAACGCCCGCCGCGTCGAGCGCCGCCATAACCGCGGCAAAGTGAGCTTGCGAGGCTTCGTCGAGCGAGTCTGCAATCACCGGCAGCGTCTCGATGATCGGCTGGTCTTCGGGAACCTTGCAATCGAGCACGCGCAACGGGTTGGTGACGGCGCGGCGCTGGCAATCGACACACATCTGCGGCGCGACAGGAACGAGAGCCCCGCGAAGCGCCTCGTTGTAGCGAGCCCGGTCGGCGGACGAGCCAACAGAATTCAGATGGAGGGTCCAGCCGCTGATGCCTAACTCGTCGAGTAGAGTGGCCAGCATCTCCAGGATTTCGGCATCGCGCAAGGGCGATTCACTGCCAGCCGACGGTGGCCCAATCACCTCCGCGCCAATCTGCGAGAACTGACGGTAGCGACCCTTCTGCGGGCGCTCGCGCCGAAACTGGGGCCCGATGTAGTAAAGCTTCTGCAACTGGCCGCTCTCGCCCAGCCCGTGCTCAATGTAGGCGCGCACAACACCGGCAGTGTTCTCTGGCCTGAGGGTGAGCGATTGCGTTTTTTCCGACTGCGCGCGGGCGCGATCTTCCCAGGTGTACATTTCTTTGGAGACGATGTCGGTCTCCTCGCCCACGCCGCGGGCAAAAAGGCCGGTGTCTTCAAAAACAGGCGTGCGAATCTCGCCGAAGTTATAGCGGGCAAAGATGTCGCGGGCGGTAGCTTCAATCCGGTTCCAAAGCGCGGTCTCCGGCGGCAAAAGGTCGCGCGTGCCGCGAACGGCTTTCAATGTACTCATATCCTCTTTAGTCTAAATGGCGCGAAGGAGTCGATGCTATGCTTCCTCATCCAGAATGGTCTCGAGATTTCGAGCGCCGCGGAAGGGTAATTCTGTTAGAATCGCCCTTGAAAATCAAGGATTTCCGAGGCATAACTACGTGTATCTGAAATTGCAGAAGCGGTTTGAGCAGCACCTTCGCGCGGTATTGGCGGCAAAATACGATATACAGCTTCAGAACATTCCGTTGGAGATTCCGCCGGAGTTGAAGTTTGGCGAGTTGGCTACGCCGGTCGCGTTCGAGCTGGCGCGCAAGCTGCGCAAAGCGCCCAAGATCATTGCGCAGGAGATTGTGGCCGCGCTGGGCCATCTTGATGGCTTTTTATCTTTTGATGTTGCTGGCGCGGGATACATCAATGCTCGGCTGGATCGGGCGGCTGCTGTGCGCGGAACTGCCCGCCCCGAGGCCGAAGGCGTTTCGCCGAGTGCGCAGATTCATTCGCTGGTCGAGCACACCAGCATCAATCCCAACAAGGCCGCGCACATCGGCCACCTGCGCAATGCAATTTTGGGCGACACGTTTGTGCGTTTGCTGCGAGCCGCGGGGCAAAAGGTGGATGTGCAGAACTACATTGATAACACTGGTGTGCAGGTGGCGGATGTGGTGGTGGGCTTTCTGCACTTGGAAGGCAAGTCGGTAGCGGATGCGCGCCTGCTGCTCAATGAGCTTAAGAGCAAAGGTCAACGCATTGACTACTACTGCTGGGATTTGTATGCGCGGACTTCGCAGTGGTATACAAGCGGGACGAACGAGGAGAACGAAGCGCGGAAGAAATTGCGCTATGCCACGCTGCACGAGCTTGAACATGGCGGCAATGAGACGGCCGAGGTGGCTGAGCTGATTTCGACTGCGGTGTTGCGGCGTCACCTGGAAACCATGCTGCGGCTCGATATCGAGTATGACTTCTTGCCGCGTGAGAGCGAGATTCTGCACCTCAAGTTTTGGGAAGCGGCCTTCGAGAAGCTCAAGCAGACAGGCGTGCTTTATTTTGAAAACGAAGGCAAGAACAAGGGCTGCTGGGTGATGACTCGGCCCGACGCGCAGATCGCCGAGGGTGAGACGAATGAAGACGCCAAAGTTATTGTGCGGTCCAACGGTACGGTAACTTATGTTGGCAAAGATATTGCCTATCACTTATGGAAGTTTGGATTGCTAGGCAAGGATTTTGGTTACAAGCCGTTCTTTACTTATCCTCGTCACGAGTGCTGGATTTCGACGATTGGGGGCGTGAAACCCCACCCGCAGTTTGGTGGAGCGCAGGCGATTTATAACGTCATAGATGCGCGGCAGAGTGACCCGCAAGCCAACGTGATTCAGGCGCTGCGCGGGATGGGTTATACCGAACAGGCGGATCGCTATACGCACTTCAGTTATGAGATGGTGGCACTCACCCCGCGCTGCGCTGTCGAGTTAGGTTATGACGTTTCAGAAGAAGACTTAAAGCGCCCTTACATTGAAGTCAGCGGGCGCAAGGGATTCGGCGTCAAGGCCGACGATCTGATTGATAAGCTGATCGCCGCAACACGGGCCGAAGTGGACGCGCGCCAGACAGGCGGCGCAAATGCAGAAGCTAGCCGGCAACGGATTGCCGAACAGATTGCCATCGGCGCGCTGCGCTACTTCATGCTGAAGTTCACGCGTAACTCAGTCATCGCATTCGACTTCAAAGATGCATTGAGCTTTGAAGGCGAGACTGGGCCTTACATCCAGTATGCGGTAGTGCGTGTGAGAAACATATTTCGCAAAGCAGGTACGACACCGGAAGCGGTGCTGGCGGAGTTAGCCGGAATTGATGCTGGAGAATATCTGAAAGGCGAGGAGGCTGAGGACATTTGGGCGTTGTGGTTGCGGGCCGCGCAGCGCACGCGCGTGCTGGAGCTGTGCGTCGCCACATCGGAACCAGCATATCTAGCCAAGCATGTCTTTCAGTTGGCCCAGGAATTTGCCGCCTTCTATCACAATCACCCGATACTGAAGGAAGAAGACCCAGCTCGAAAGACATTTTTGTTGGCCACCGCGGCGGTTGCCCTGCGCGAGTTGGTGCTGGCGCTCAGTTGGCTGGGAATTGAAAGCCCAGAGGCGATGTAGACGGAGTATTTTGCGCAAAATAGGCCAATAATCCTCTATAAAAAGGTGGTTTTGAAAGGGAAAAGAGAGAATTTAGAAGTCATAAGTCACTTGCAAAATTGCTCTTGCGGAATTGAGAGTCACAAGAGGCAATTTCCGCAGCGGCCAGAGTCGCGCTCATTTCAAAGCACTTATGGCAGGGCTAAGCCGTGCCCTGACGCTTCTTGCACTGCTCTTTCAATGTTGCGGACAGCTCGCTTGTTTACCAGTTAATTACCTGCAAGGTGTTGAAAATATAAAAGGGGGGGTGGGGGGTGCGAGAAAAGCAGGGAGCAGGGAGCAGGGAACAGGGAACAGGGAGCAGGGAGCAGGGAACAGGGAACAGGGAAAACCCGTGCCTGACATGGTTGTTCATACTTTGATTGTGCGCCGAGATGGGGTAATCATCTGCAGGGGACTTGCCCCTTCGACTTCGCTCAGGGCAGGCTTTCGAGGTGGGTGGCGCTTGCGCGCCATGGGGATCGCGGCTTCCCAAGAATAAGGGTGTAATCTGGGCCGCCCGGTCTACGGGGTTCGCTGAACACTGGGTGACATTTCCGTTCCCAATTCGCAACAGACTATTCACCGGTGTGATTCGGTCACATCGGGTAATCCTAGCCTGTGATTCGCCATACAGGTGAGATCGCGAACGGCAGGATTTTTGAATCCGAAATAACCGCAGCCGTTATGGCCGTTGGCCGATGGTGTTGGGACTGTTGACCAGGTTCTGCACCAACGGCGTAGTGACCGGAGCGGCCAAGCCCACCCACTCCACCAGGTAGTTTTCCTTGCCGTCCGCGGTCCAGATATTCCCTGACGCGTCCAGAGCAAGGCCGTTCTCCTCGGACACACCGGAAGCCTGGTAGCCCGCCGCTGGCGACATGGATGCGCCGCCCCGCGCCAGGTGGCTGAGGCCTCCGTTCAAATTGGCGGTCCACACCGTATCGTCGCCGTCGACGGCGATACCGTCCGAAACGTACGCTATAGCATAACCGCTGCCGCTTAGTACCGAGGCGGAGGAAGACAATTCCGTTACCAGCGCGGCCCCGGCCCCATTCGCCATCCACACATTTTCTTGCGCATCGATGGCGGCGGAGTTCATTCCGCTGCCGTTGGTGTCGCTCCATCCCGTTGACGGTTCACCCGAGACCGTAACCATCGAACTGTTTAGCTCACCCACGTAGCAGCAAAGACTACTCGGCACCCAAACATTGCCAGCCCCGTCCACCACCGCCGTCCCGCCGTATCCAGCTCCATTTCCGTATGAGCCCCAGTTGACGATGGAGGCGACCCCGCTGGCGGAGTATTCGCACACGCCACTGGTGAGAAAGCCGCCAATTTGGTAATAACCAGCTCCGAATATATCGCCGTTGACGTCACTCGCGAGACTCCCCGAATTGCAACTCCAAGTCGCAGTCGAAAGAAGGATGCCGGTGCTGCTTAGCTTAGCCAACTGGTCGCCCGAGTCAGAAACCACCCAGAGATTGCTGGACGGATCGATGACGATACCTGTAGGCGAGGTAATCTGCGAGCTAATTCCGTTGCTACCCTGCATCGAGACGCCCAGCGGGCTGAATTGGCTCACATACGTGCCGGTTGTGTAGTTCGGAACCCAGATGTTCCCGGAGGCGTCAACGGTGGGGGGGCCTGGCATGTTAAGTCCGCCGCCTGTGTACTTGACGGCGAGAGTCCAGTCACTGGGCGCGGCACCGATCGCTGGCGCAAAGGGCAACTGCGACGGCGCCACATCGTACAGTGCCGTCACGTTGTTGCCGGGGTTCTGCGCAATATCGAGCACGGCATGCAGCGTGTCCTCTGGAGTTGTACCGCCAGGCGGCGTGGCGTTCAAGAACAGGCTGCCGCACTCGCTCGAACCTTCTGCCGATTTCACGCACGCGGCGACGATGTTCGCCAGAGTGTTGATCTCCGCTTGTGGCAATGTTCCGTTACCGTTCGGCGTCATAGCCAGCGCTGTCCCGGTGTTAGTGTTTGCCAGGTTGGCCACCGTTAGAAATGCGTTCGTCAAGCCTGTTACATTGGTGCTGCTCGTTCCAACGGCATACCTGCCCGCGGTGGCGCTGACAAACTGTTGCAAGGCGTACACCGATGCAACCGTCGTCACTTCATTTACCAGCACGTCCGTGTTCTGGCTTAGTTTGGCGCAGCTGCCCAGCGCCGACATCAGCACGGCGGCAGAGTTGCTGCCCGCGCCGCCAGCGTCGCCGCCAACCGAGATGATGTAAACCAGATCATCCGCTGATTGGCAGGCGGTCAGTTGGTAACTGCCCAAAAAGCTGCCGTCGCTGCCTGTGATGACATACCCTGGCCCGGCCAGCAACGAGGAAGCGTTGGCACCATAACCGGCTTGGCGAGTCCCCGTGGTTCCTGCGGCATAAAGATAAACTTGCGCACCGACAATCGGCTGCCCGCCTCCCTCGACCTTGCCTTGAATCCCGGGGGTAACGGTGAATTCCACTGCCGCTGAAGCTCCGCCTCCCGGCGCGGGGTTCGAGACCACTACCGGATCGGTGGCGGAAGTGGACAGATCGGCGGATGTGAGAGCGATGGTGAGCTGACTGGAACTCACATAAGTGGCCGCGCGACTGGCTCCGTTGAAAGATACGCCAGAAGAGGCAAGAAACCCCGAGCCATTGATTGTGAGGGCTTGTGCCGCTGAGCCCGCCGGAAGCGAAGTCGGTGAGAGGCTGGTAATTGCTGGCGTGGGATTGTTGTTGGTCTGATTTCCTGACGATGAGCCACTGCCACAGCCCGCAAGCAAAAAGTTTGCGGCAAAGATCAATGCAAGCCAATTAGAGGAATTTGAAACGCGGATAGAAGAAACGAGCATACTTCCTCGCTGGCTTTTGTTCGGAATCATATAAGAACTCTACCACGCTCCTGGATGAGCAGTAGATAAAAGTCTTGGCAGGAATTTGGGAACTGTACCCTGGGACATATAGGGCATCGAAGGTGGCGCAGCCGGAATGTGCATGATTGGTGAGAACGGGCCATGGCATTTGTTGACAGGTGATGAATTGTGAGCCCACGTACCGGAGATTGCCCCGGATGGGTCCTCAAAAACGTCATAGTCGGAAGGTGGGATTGTGGCGTTATGTCAAATCGCCATTGCATGAACGACCGATGGGATTGAGACCTTCAGACTGGCTGCCTGGCAGCACAGCACGAGAGGTCGGCGTCGTCGGAGCTAAAGTGGTGTTTCCGACGTTCATCGAAGAAATTTAGTAGTGAAAAAGCAGGTCCTTCGACTCGCTTCGCTCGCTCAGGATGACAAGCATTATTGATAGCGCAGGATGACAAGTATTATCGATAGCTCAGGATGACAGATTTATTGTGGGATGAATTTTAGAGACAGGAAGCTAGAGGTGAGGCGACTCTTTTCACGGCGGATTGGCGGACTGTTTCTTCTTTCCTAATCGGGCGTTTTCGTCCTACACTCTTTTCATGGACAACGAGCGTATTCGATCCATCTGCATGGCTCTGCCGCACGTTGCGGAAACACTCAACTGGGGGCATGTTCTGGTCTACTGGGTGGGCGACCGCGCGATAGGGGGCAAGATGTTTGCTCTGACGAACGCCGACGCCATGGGGGATGTGGTACTTTCATTTCACTGCGGGGCCGAGCGCTATCATGAACTGCTGGAGAGCGAGGGAATTTGCCCCGCGCCTCACCTGGCTCGAGCCTTTTGGGTTGGTCTGGAGCGGTGGGATGCGCTCAGGCCGCGCGAGATTGAGGAAGAATTAGCCTGCGCTCATGCGCTGATTTACGAGAAGCTGCCCAAGCGCACCAAAGCTGTGCTGGCGCTGCCGGAAAAGGAGCGGGCTAAGCTGATTCGCGAACGCAAGAAGCTGCTGGCCGCGCAAGAAAAGGCCGAACAGGAATGAGCGGTGGGAACTGCTCAGGAGGCGCTTTCGTATCGTTGAATAGGTCGCGCTGAAGAAGAGCGGCGCGTCGAGGTGCTGTCGTCATGATGAAGTTTCTGCTGTGGTGCATTCTGTTGGTGTTGTGCTGGCCGCTGGCGCTGGTGGTGCTGATACTGTTTCCGCTGGTATGGCTGGTGCTGCTGCCGTTTCGCGTGGTTGGAATTGCTGTGGGCGGCGTGCTGGAACTGGTAAGAGCGATCTTCCTTCTTCCTGCGCGGATCGTTGGAGCCATTTGATTGGGCTGACGGCGTGAGCTGTAAAAAGCTGTCGATTTGATGGATAGATCGATGGTGCAAAGGTCAAAGATTAGCAAAAGTCAAAGATTGTTGGAAGACTCCAGAAATAGTTTGTTGCGCCGATAGATTCTGTAGGGCGCAACAGATGATTCGACCTATCGCACTCGCTTTTGCCGCAGGGATGGCTTTGCTGATCGCATCTCCATGCGGCGCAGATGAGACTGTCCCGGTCGTCCATAACGAGCCGATTACGGTTCGCATTCTAGGCGGTAAAGATGGCCGGCCGCTCCCCCAGCTGCATCTCATCCTGATTGGCGGCTATGACCGGAACGACATTCACGATCAGCTCTACCGGCAAGAGGTGCTTACCGACGCGCATGGGCAGGTGCGGCTGCAGAAGCAGCTTGCGAATCTTCCCTGGCTTCAGGTCTGGGTGAACAAGAAGCCGCTGTGCCAGGCGAATCCGCGAGGGACCAGCTTCAGTGTGGAGTTGATTCGGCGGGACGGGTTGAGCACTCCCAACCGGTGCGGCAAGGCCACGGTGGAGGATGCCGCCGGCGTTTTCAATGTCTTTGTGAAAGGAAAAGGAAAAGGCCCGGTCAAGGAGCAAGGAAAAAATATTCTGTCTGGACTGTTTGGGGCAAGTGCGTCGGCGCGGGCTCCAGCGTCGGTTCCGGCTTCCCATCTGCCCGAGGTGGCAGTCGCTGCTCTTCCTGCGGCTGCATTGCTGGAAACGCCGACTTCGACTCCGGCGGAAGTGTTGGAGAGGCCCATCGTGTCAGTTTTTCCGTTATCTCCTGGTCCGGTGTTCCCTACACTGAGAGTATCTGTCCGCGGACCGGCCAAAGCTGCGTTGCGCCACACGGTCAAACGGACTGCCGCGAGGCGAGCCTCGCACCGGACAACGACCGGCGTGCATAAAGCAAAGCCGATTCTGGCTGCGTGCCCGGCGCAGCCGCCGGAAGCAAAGGCGGCGCCAGCGGCGCCTGTGGCACATTCAGCGACACCTGCAGCCAGGAGAAAGCGGAGGCCGGCGAGGGTTCTGGCAAAGGCGATTGATAGGACGCAGGCGAGTCATAGGGGCAAGCCGTCGGCTGGGGTGAAGCTGACAAATGCCGCGCCTGGCAAACCTGATTCTTCGCCGAAGGAGGAGTAATTCGCTTGCGCGCTTCCGGCTTGCTGCGATAGGGTGAGCCCCAGGGGCGCTGCGTTGACTGCCGCGACCTGTCCAATCTGATCGACTATTGGAGGGGTGATTGATGCGCGGATTCTTGGCTGTGGCGCTGCCCATGATGTTGCTTGCCGCGGCACTTCCTGCATGGACGCAGACTGGCTCCGGCGTGGACTCTGGGCAGGACAGCGCACATCAGGCGCGGGCGATTGTGGACGCGATGGTGCACGCGCTGGGCGGGCAAGCGTGGCTCAACATGAAAAATCAGATGCGGCAGGAGAATGTGGCTGCCTTTTTTCATGGCCAACCCTCGGGCGGCACGAACGGCCAGTGGGAGTACCATGTCTGGCCGGATCACGACCGGATCGAATATGGCAAGCACCGGGATGTGGTGCAGTTTTTTATGGGGCGCGAGGGCTGGGAGGTAACTTTCAAAGGCAAGGCTCCGCTGCCTCAGGAACAGCTGGACGATTTTCTGCGTCGCCGCGATCACTCGATTGAGACCGTCATCAAGCTCTGGCTCAACGACCCCAAGACGATTTTGGTTTACGAGGGCCAACGCCTGGCGGAGCGCCACCTGGCTGATCAGATAACGCTTGTCTCGGCGCAAGACGACACGGTGACGCTGCAGATCGACGCGGAAACCCACCTGCCGCTGAGCCGAACTTTTCAATGGCGCGACCCGATCTTCAAGGATCAGAACGTGGACGCCGAGGAGTACGACGACTACCACAACATCGATGGTTTCCCGACGGCGTTCATCATCACACGCTTCAAGAACGGCGAAATGACACGGCAATACTTTCTTGTCCACGCGACCTATAACCAGGATCTGCCCGCGGATTTTTGGAGCGTGGACGCAGCCGATCGGCGCATTAAAAAGTAGCGAGCGAGGCGGATTGACAGGAGCAAAGAATCTGTGTCGTGCCTTTCGATATAATCCAAAAGAGCGTAAAGCGGCTGTACCGCTCGCTCGCTGGAGCCATGAATGACCTTCGACATCCAGGATATCCTGGGCCTGCTTCCTCACCGCTACCCGTTTCTGTTGATTGACAGAGTTGTTGAGTTCGAGCGCGGCAAGCGCCTGGTCGCGATCAAGAACGTAACCATGAACGAGCCCTTCTTTCAGGGCCACTTTCCCGGCTATCCCATCATGCCCGGCGTGCTGGTGATTGAGGCAATGGCCCAGGCTGGCGCGATTATCATGCTCTCTGAAATTCCCGACCGCGAAACCAAGCTGGCGGTCTTCACCGGCATTGACAAGGCAAAATTCCGCAACCAGGTGACGCCCGGTGATCAACTGCGCATCGAGGTTGAGGTGCTGGCATTCAGAAGCCGGATGGGACGCATGGAAGCCAGGGCAACGGTGGACGGTAAGCTGGCGTGTCAAGCTACGCTGAGCTGCGCGATTGTGCCCAAGACCAGCGAAGCTGCGCCGACGGCGGCCGAGGCTGGGCAGTGAGCATTCATCCGAGCGCTGTCGTGGCCGCCGGAGCAGTGGTGCCGGAGTCCACAACAGTCGGCCCGTTCTGCACGATTGGTCCTGATGTGGTGCTGGGCGAAAATTGCACACTGATTTCTCATGTGGTGCTGGACGGCCGCACACGCATCGGCGCGCGTAATGTTTTTCATCCATTTTGCGCGGTGGGTGTTGCGCCACAGGATTTAAAATACGGCGGCGAGCCGACAGCGCTTGAGATCGGCGACGGCAATACGATTCGCGAAAATGTCACGGTCAGCCGTGGGACGGTGGGCGGCGGCGGCCTGACACGGATTGGGTCCGGCTGTCTTTTGATGGCGGGCGTGCATATTGGTCACGACAGCCAGGTAGGGAGCCATTGCATTCTGGCCAACTGCGCCACGCTCGCCGGTCATGTGCTCATTGAGGACTACGCGACGGTGGGCGCATTCTGCCCGGTGCATCAGCACTGCGTGGTGGGCACCTACGCTTTTATCGGCGGCGGAACGATTGTTACGCAGGACGTGCTGCCCTTTTCGCTGACCTCGTCGCGGCGCGAGAACAAGGCCTTCGGGATTAACAAAGTTGGGCTGGCGCGGCGCGGTTTCTCGCCCGAACGGTTGCAGACGCTGCAGAAGGCTTTCCGTTTGCTGCTGGCTGCCAAGCTGAATACTACGCAGGCCGTCGAGAAGATCAGAGAGTTAGAAGGCGAAGACGCGGCACTCTTGGCCGCCTTCATTGAACGCAGCGAGCGCGGGGTTATCAAGTAGCCATGAAGCTCGGTCTCATCGCCGGCAACGGGCGGTTTCCTTTTCTGCTTTTGGATGCGGCGCGGGCGCAGGGGCACACCATCGTGGTTGCCGCCATCCGCGAAGAGACCGACGCGGAGATTGACCGGCGCGCCGCGGCAGACAACGGCATTACTGTCTATTGGCTTTCGCTGGGCGAGTTGACGCGGTTGATCGAGACCTTTCAGAAAGAGGGCGTCACGAAGGCGGTGATGGCCGGACAGGTTAAGCACAAGCAGATTTTTTCAAGCATCCGGCCTGACTGGCGGCTGGCCAAGCTGCTGCTGAATCTGCGCACGCGCAACACCGATATGTTGCTGGGCGCGGTGGCCAAAGTGCTGGGCGACGAAGGCATTGAGCTGATGAGTTCGACCGCTTTCTTGGAGCCACTGCTGGCCACCGAGGGTATGCTGACGGAACGCGGGCCGGATGAGGACGAACTTAAGAACATTGAGTATGGGCTGAGCGTGGCCCGCGCCTTGGCTGGTTTTGACATTGGCCAGACGGTGGTGGTAGCTGCGCAGGCCTGCGTCGCGGTGGAGGCGATGGAAGGTACGGATGCGGCCATCGAGCGCGCCGGGATACTGATGCGGTCTTTGGATTGCGACATGGAAGTCTCCGCATCGGGGGAAGAAGACGCATCAACACTTCACCCCAGCGACAAAGACCCGTCGCTGGGGACCCCGACACTTCACCCCAGCGACAAAGACCCGTCGCTGGGGACCCCGACACTTCACCCCAGCGACAAAGACCCGTCGCTGGGGACC
>Ga0116117_1000055_pt1 | contig 50655 bp, 44 predicted proteins | sample June2015DPH_11_1_FD_89790 | JGI IMG/M metagenome (GOLD analysis project Ga0116117, IMG submission 89790) | Peatland microbial communities from SPRUCE experiment site at the Marcell Experimental Forest, Minnesota, USA - June2015DPH_11_10 | ecosystem: Environmental > Terrestrial > Soil > Wetlands... | reverse complement strand
GTCCGTTGAGTTATAGTTACTCGGCAGCGCCAGGTACGGTGAGCGGGACCGGCGCGACGGCAGTTTATAACTCGACCGGCGCGCCCTCTGGCTCTGTAGCTATCGCCTGCAATGTAACGGATGACAAAGGTCAGATGGCCACAGCAAACACTACAGTGACCATTCTCGCGCCTCCGCCGCCTCCGGCTCCGCCCGCGGAGCAAGTGCGGCTCGAGGTTCGTCTGGCGCTGCACAGCATCTTCTTCCCAACCGCTCAGCCCCGCGCCGAGAAACCCAATGGCGGCTTAGTGGCCAGTCAAGAAGGAACTCTGACCACTCTCGCGACCGACTTCAAGAGTTACCTCACATACAAGCCGGACGCCCATCTGATCTTGAGTGGACATGCGGATGTGCGCGGATCTGCCGAGTATAACCAGGCACTTACTGAACGTCGTGTCACCCGCACAAAACAGTTCCTGGTTGAACAAGGCGTTCCCGAGACCAGCATTGAAACACGCAGCCTTGGCAAAGAGCATGAACTTACAGCCGATCAGGTGAAAGAGTTAGTCGAGCAGAATTCCGAGCTGACCGCGACGGAGCGAGATAGAATTCTTCGCGACCTGACCGTCATCGCGCTAGCTCAAAACCGCCGTGTGGACGTCACCTTGAGCACCACGGGAGAACAATCGGTGCGCCTCTATCCATTCAATGCGGCCGACTCTCTGACACTGCTCGACAAGAAGGCCCCAGCGCCCCACAAGAAGGCCGCGGCCAAGCCAGCGGTCCAGTAAAGAAGTCAACGGTGAAGTAACTCTACAGCAAACGAAGCGGCGCATCCCACGCGGGATGCGCCGCCATCTCAATTGACGCATCCCAGGCCCTTTCATCTATCTACTACTTCCTTGCTCTCTGCGTCTAAGACACGAATAGCTCGCTTAAAGCCGGTCTTTCGATGTGAGCAATCCAACGTGGTCCACACCCGCGCCTTTTCCTATATCCATGACCTTTGCAACGATTGAGAAATCGAGCTTGTCATCCGCTTTGATGAACATTGCCCTGTTCGCCCGAAGCGAAAAGATGGCGTTCAAGCGGCTACCAAGGTCATTGATACTCACATCATCTTGATTGATCTTGTAGCTCACCATTCCATCGCGGGCATTGATAATCTGCACCACTATGGCAGTGTCGGGACTCTGAGCCGATTTCTCTGACCTCTTTGGCAGCGCCGCGTCGAGGCCGTGAGGCATCGCCGGCACGATAACCATGAAGATGATCAGCAGGACCAACAGAACGTCGATCATCGGAGTCACATTGATTTCGCCACACAGTTGACCTGGAGCTTGACCATTCTCGGTTGTCATAGGACAATTTCCTCCTCGCCCATTGGATCTCAAAGAAGCCTTTGAAAAACTCGCCGCATCAGAAACTGAAACTTCTGATGATTTAGACACCGCAGCAAGCCAAAGAGTTCCCGATGAGACCTTTCAAAATGTCAGGTTATTTTCCGATGCAAAAGGTCGAAAAAATCAAATTTAAAATATCGTCAGAAGTGGTCTGCCCGGTCAGCGAGTCCAGGGCCCCCAGCGCGCCATAAAGGTCCAGCAGAATCATCTCGTGGGGAACAGCGCTTGCGTTTGCTCGCCCGGCATCAGTCAATGCCGTGAGAGCCGCAGCGACCGCCTGTTGGTGGCGCAGGCTGGTGAGCATTCCCGGCTCGGCGGCAGCCCCGCCCGTGGCTAGAGCCAGAAGGCGTTCGCGCAGCTCGGGTATGCCCTGCCCGGTCAGCGCCGAAGTTGCCAGCGCGGGCACTGCGCCGCAATCAGGCAGCGGTCGCCCAGATTTGTTCAGCTCGCCCACCAGGTCGCTCTTGTTCACGGCCACTAGTGCGGAACGGCCTTCGACCGCCGCCAGTAGTCGGTGCTCCTCATCGTTAAGCGGCTCGGTTGCGTCCAGCACAATTACCACCAGCGCGGCGTCGGCCAATGCCTCGCGGCTGCGACGAATCCCCAACTGCTCCGCCTCCTCCAAGCCGTCGCGCAACCCAGCCGTATCCACCAGTTCCAGCGGAATTCCATCGAGAGATATCCGCTCGGTGACGGTGTCGCGGGTGGTTCCTGGAGTCGCGGTCACAATGGCGCGGTCGCGCTCTGCGAGCCGGTTGAAGAGTGAGCTTTTTCCAACATTGGGCCGTCCCACAATGGCCAGCGTCAATCCGTCGTGGATGATGCGCCCGCGGGCAAAGGAAGCCTCGAGCGCGCTCAGCAGCGGCGTCAATTCGCCGATGCGGCGTGCGATCTCGGACCTTGGCGTCACATCCACGTCGTCCTCGGCAAAATCGATGCCGGCTTCGAGCAATGCAATCAGCTCGACGAGTGCCAGCTTCACCGGTGCGACACGCCGGCTCAGCGCCCCGCCCATCTGGCTGGCGGCCTGGCGCGCCTGGGTCAGCGTCTGCGCATCGATCAAATCGCGGACGGCTTCGGCCTGGGTCAGATCGAGCCGCCCCGCCAGAAAAGCGCGCTGTGTGAACTCGCCCGGCTCGGCCAGCCGCGCGCCCAGCTTCAGAGCGCGGCGCAACAGCAACTCCAGCACCACCGGCGAGCCATGCGCGGCAATCTCCACCAGGTCTTCGGCGGTGTAGGAATGGGGCGCGGAGAACAAAGTGACCAGAGCCTCATCGATGCAGGGCGTATCCGCGGCTGAGCCTTCATCCAGCACCTCGGCCAGCCGCGCCCGCGCGTGCTCCAGCGGTTGGCGCAAACGCACCAGTTGCGCGGTAATGGTGGCGGCCTCGGGCCCACTGAGCCGCACAATTCCAATACCCCCGCGACCGGGCGGCGTTGAGATGGCAGCGATGGTTTCCGTCATTGTCTCCGAGACAGACATAAGCTGAACTTAGTGTAGAGGCTGAGCCGCATGAAGCAGTACATTTTCACCGTTGGAGAATTATGAGAGTTATGGAATTCCAATGAGGAGGGAAACGCATTCACTTTTTGTCCCGAAGAAGACGGCTTCTTGTAATGCTTCCGGGTATTGTCGCCGATACAATCCCCAAGAGCAGAGCCATTCTGCCGCTCCCCTCAGGCTTTAGAGCCCCAGAGTCCGAAGGGATGGCGTGGTCATGTAGAGAAAGAGGGAAGACGCGGGATGCTCAATCATGCTAAAGCCGATCTGCTGGCCTTGATCGAGAGCACTGAAGACTTGTGGGGTTCCGTGGATCTGAATCACCGCTTGCTGGTCTTCAACAAGAACTTCGAGCGCTATATTCAACGCAGTTTTGGCGTCCAGGTTGCCGTAGGCATGAGCCCAACGGACATTCTTCCGCCGGATCGTGCGCCCCTCTGGCCGCCGCTGTTTGACCGGGCAATCAGCGACGGTACATTTCGCATCGAGCGGAAGTTAGTGAATGGCCGCACTCTGGAGATAGTCTTTCATCCCATCGTCGTGAATGGAAAGACCACGGGCGTTGCCATCTACGGCAGGGACATCACTGATCGCAAGCAGGCAGAGGACAGTCTAACCACCGCTACCAAGGCCCTGCAAGACAGCGAATTGCGCTACCGCACTGCATTCCACACAAGTATCGACGCCTTTTCCATCAGCCGCGTCGAAGATGGAAAGTACTTCGATATCAATCAGGCATTCACCGAAAGCCTGGGATACACGCGCGAGGACGTCATCGGACGAACCGCTCTGGAACTTGGTATCTGGGTCGACCTTCACGATCGTGAAGAGATGATCCGTCGTCTCACCAAAGATTCCTTCTGCCGGAATCTGGAGGCGCAGTTCAGAGCAAAGGGTGGACAGACACACTGGGGCATGGTTTCCTCATCGTTGATCGATGTCGACGGCCAATCCTGCCACCTTGCGCAGGTCAGGGACATCTCGGAAGCGAAAGCCGCCCAGGAATGCATGTCGGCGGCCGCAGAGGCGTTGCGGGTAAGTGAAGAGCGCTATCGTACCGCATTTGAGACCAGCCTTGACGGCATCGCACTTACCCACCTCGAGGACGGACTATTTGTCGATGTTAATCCGGCTTTCCTGCGCATCTTTGGATACGATCGGGACGAAGTTGTTTTGCGGACCCCCACAGAACTCAGCCTCTGGGCCGATTCCAACGACAGGCTGAAAATGCTCGAAGTGTTGCGCGATGCATCCATCTGCCACAATACGGAAGTTCAGCTTCTAAGAAAGAATGGGCAAAAGTTCTGGGTGCAGTTGTCGGCCTCGAAGATCGATCTGGAAGGCATTCCCAGCATATTGGTCGTGATTCGGGATAACTCTGAAGTTAGGGCGGCAGAGCAGAAGATCGAAGATCTGGCCTTCTTTGACCCGCTCACCCGCCTCCCCAACCGGCGTCAACTGCTGGACCGGTTGCGCTATACATTGGCTGCCAATCGCGGCAATCGCAATCTGGCGCTGTTACTGATCGACATCGACAACTTCAAGATGTTGAACGACACTCTGGGCCATCAGTCCGGCGATTTGCTGCTTCAAGAAGTTGCGAAGCGAATCACTGCCAGCGTCCGAGAGACAGATTTTGTGGCGCGGCTGGGAGGAGATGAGTTTATTGTGCTGCTGGAAGAACTCGGCGATGCACTCGATCATGCGGCGGAACAGGCAAAAACCGTCGGTGAGAAACTTTTGGCGATCATTGCCCAGCCCTATCTGCTCGATGGCCGCGAATGTCTCGGCACCGCCAGCATCGGGATCACCGTTTGTGAAGATCGTCGGGAAGAGACAAGTGAAGTTTTGCAGCAAGCCGATATTGCCATGGACCTGGCCAAGACCGCGGGCCGCAACACGCTGCGCTTCTTCTCCCCAGCCCTGCGCGCTGCCGTCTCTGCCCGGGCCGCGCTCGAGGAGGATCTCCGCCAGGCCATTAGCTGCAATCAGTTCCTGCTCTACTATCAGCCCCAAGTTAGCCGCGGCAAAGTGATTGGCGCTGAAGCCCTGATCCGCTGGAAACATCCCAAGCGCGGTATTGTGCCGCCCAACGACTTTATTCCTCTGGCTGAGGAGACGGGCCTGATCCTGCCCATGGGAGACTGGGTGCTCGAGACAGCCTGCGAGCAGATTGCCACGTGGGCAAGAACAAAGGAAACCGCCCATCTGGCGATTGCCGTCAATATCAGCGCCCGTCAGTTCCGTCAGCAGAATTTTGAGCACAGTGTGCTGGCCGCGCTAAAGCGCTCTGGCGCTGATCCTAGAAACCTCAAGTTGGAACTTACTGAGAGCATGCTGGTCGATAACATCGAAGAAGTCATCGCCAAGATGACCGCCCTGCGATCCCATGAGATCGGATTCGCCCTCGACGATTTTGGAACTGGCTATTCGTCGCTTTCCTACCTGAAGCGCCTGCCGCTCGATCAACTGAAGATTGATCGCTCCTTCATCCGCGACATTTTGACCGATGCGTCCAGCGGCGCCATCGCGGAGGCCGTCATTTCGTTGGGCAAGGCCATGCGAATGCCGGTCATCGCCGAAGGGGTCGAGTCCGAGGAGCAGAGAGTTTTTTTGGCGCGCCTCGGCTGCCACTCGTTCCAGGGTTATTTGACCAGCCGGCCGCTGCCTCTCGATGATTTTGAAAGACTGATTCAGGCTCTGGCACAAATCGCCGTACCCTATCTCGATTAGGAGATTCGCGATCCCTGTTTCATCAGTCCATTGCCAAGCTCAAATGGTGGCGCACGTCCGCGCCCCGAATCCAGAAGATGACGTCGGTGGCGACATTTGAGGCATGATCGGCGATTCGCTCCAAATGTTTTGCCACCAAAATTCCGCTGATCGCCTGCTGGGTAAAGCTGGGCTGCTCCTGGATAAACTGAAGCAGGTCGGTGTGGGCGCGGCGGTTCATGCGGTCGATCTCGTCGTCCATCTCGCGCACTGAATCCGCCAGTCGCGCGTCTCCCTCCAGCAAAGCCTGCAGGGCCGAGCGAATCATGCGGCCGGCAAACTCGCCCATCGCCGCAAAATCCACCGGCAGATCGACCTCCTCATGCTTCATGGCCTCTTTGGTGCGGCGTGCAATTCCCATTGATTGATCGCCAATCCGCTCCAGATCGCCGTTGATCTTGATGACCGCCAAAATGAAGCGCAGATCGACGGCCATCGGCTGCTCCTTGGCCAGCAGTTCATAAGCCATCTCGTCCAACTCGCGCTGCGCCGTATCGATGGCCCTCTCATTCTGCTTGACGTACTTGCACAGACCCCGATCATGTTGCAGGTATGCGTCGACCGAAGACTCGACCGCCTGCTGCGACAGGGCCGCCATGGCAAGCAGCTTGTCCTTCAGTTCGGCCAGTTGCAGATGAAAATGAATGCGCGGCAAGACAGTTCTCCTTCTATCGATTGTGCACCAAGCAATGTTAACAGCAGACGAATTTCCGCAAAAGGACCAAAATTGTCACGTCCGGCGGCGGAATGTTCCAGAGCATTTCCATGGATAGAGAAAGGTCTGGGTGCCCCACCCTTGCCGCGTTTTTGTTTTTGCGGCTAGGGTCGGATATTACCATGCATTACAGGAATTGTGAAAATGCTTTAGCCTAACACCATGGACCTCACAAAGTTTTCGCCCGCCGCCACGCTCGCCTTCAACCCCGCCGAGTGCGAGGCCCAGCAGATTTACAAACTTATGACCGGCATCATTGTGCCTCGGCCCGTAGCGCTGGTCTCGACGATAAGCCGCGACGGCGTGGCCAACCTCGCCCCCTTCAGCTTCTTCAGTGGTGTAGGCGCGGTCCCGCCGACGGTGCTCTTCTGCCCAGCGCTGCGCCCGGTCGGTTCTCCAGAGACCGGCGAGCGCAAAGACACGCTGCGCAATGTCGAAGAGACCGGCGAGTTCGTCATCAATGTGGTGAGCGACGCCATAGCCGTAGCGGCCAACGCCTCTTCAGCTGAAGTGGCTTTTGGCGTGGATGAGTTCGTGCTCTCCGGGCTGACAACCATGGCCAGTGAAGTCGTGCGCCCTCCGCGCGTAGCTGAGTCGCCGGCGCAGATGGAGTGCAAACTCCTGCAAGTGATCTACACCGGCCGCGAAGCACGCAGCGGCGTCATCGTGCTGGGCGAGGTGGTTCGCTTTCATCTGCGCGAAGAGTTAATCGATGACTTTCGCATCGATCCCGCAGGCCTGGATGCGGTAGGCCGCATGGCCGGCAACACCTGGGTCCGCACGCGAGAGCGCATGGAACTTGTGCGGCCGAAGTGAGGGGATTATGCGCTATTTTCCCGATGAATCCGTTGAATTCCTGTACGATCCGCATCGGATGGTTGCACAAGAACCATCCATTCACCAAGGGTTGTGTCGATTTGGGGTTTGTGGTATCCCAGGTCCCAAAATCCGGACTCGGGGCGCCCAGCCGTCCGAATTGAGGCCAAAGGCAGATGGCCCCACCGCAGGTGGTCACGAAGCCGTCATCTCCCGCCCCTTGGCTTCCTTGCCCAGCGACGCCAGCCCCGCCAGCGTCAGCGCCACCACAATCACCGTAATCGCCAGCACACCCGGATAGTTCCCCGTGCGCTCGGCCATCAGTGCCTGCGCTTTTCCATTCCATGAAGTGATCAGGCCGCCTAACTGGTAAGCCAATCCCGGAGCCGTTGCTCTGACCGGTGCCGGCGATAACTCGGTGAGATAGGCCGGCACCACGCCCCATGCTCCCTGCACCATGAATTGCATTAGTACCGCGCCCGCGCCCAGCATGACTGCCGAGTGTCCATACGCATAAAGCGGAATCACAGGAATTGCCAACAGCGCGGCGGTGACGATGGCCCGCTTGCGACCCCACTTCTCCGACAACGCGCCAAAGACAAAGCCGCCCGCAATCGATCCCAATCCGTACAGCACGCCGATGAGTCCGACGACTTGAGGTGTGAGCCTGGCCTGTGTCGAGAGAAAGGTCGGATACACATCCTGCGTGCCGTGCGAAAAACTCATGAACGCAGTCATCAACAGTATCAAAAAAAGAAACGTCGGAAGAAATGCCCACAGACGGTCCAGGTCCCCAGACTTTGCGTTCTGATCATCCACAGCAGAGCGCGTAAGCCGTCGCTTCTTCCCTTCCAGCCAGACGGGAGATTCAGCCACCCTCGCCTGCACATAAAAAACCAGCAAAGCCGGAGCGGAACCCAGCATGAATAGCCCTCGCCAACCGATCCAGTGAAAGAAGAGTGCGAAAGCGCCTGCAGCCAGGATCGAGCCCAGCGCGTAGCCCTCTTGCAGGATGCCGCTGAATGCGCCGCGCCCTTCTTTAGGCAGCGTCTCAAAGGCCAGCGCCGCGCCCACGCCCCACTCCCCGCCCATCGCCAGACCAAACAACGCGCGCAACACCAGTAGCGCGCCCAGCGAGGGCGCAAAGGCGCAGGCCAGTTCAATTACCGAGAAGCTGAAAATGTTGACCATCAACACCGGGCGCCGCCCATAGCGGTCGGCCAGCATGCCAAAAAGCACAGCGCCCACCGGCCTGAAGGCTTGCGTCATAAAGACCGCCCCCAGTACCGCCGACGGCTGGGAGTGAAAGTCGGCGGCGATGGCTTTTACGCAGAAAATCAATAGAAAAAAGTCGAGCGAATCCATCGTCCAGCCCAGAAAGGCAGCCAGAAATGTGTGCCGCTGGGGCCGTGTGAGCCGCCGGAAGTTGTCCAGAATAGACATAGACGGCAGCATAACAGGCAAGAGCGAGCAGAACCTATATCTTCTTTTCGATGTTGGTCTAAAAGGAACAGAAAACATTTGTTGCAACAAATAACAATCGATGAGCATCGAAGTTGCACAAGAAGATTTCGCGCGAAAAGCAGTCCCGGTTTCCGCACGCATTCAGCAAGAGCGCTTGTCTCTTCTCAACATCAAGCGGCCTCACGGCCGGCACCGAAAGGGATTTTGACCATGAAACGTTTAGCAATTGTAACTGGCATTCTGGCGCTGGCTGTTCCTATGGCCATGGCGCAAACCTCAGCCTGGGCCACCGATCCGGCCCACAGCGAAGTCGATTTTGTCGTGCGCCACGGCGGCGTCTCCAACGTGCATGGCCGCTTTGGCGGCGTCAAAGGAACACTTGTCTACAACGAGGCGGACATCACCAAATCCACCGTCACAGTCACCATTGACACCGCGACTCTCGACACCGGCGAATCAGCCCGCGACACGCACCTCAAGACCGACGCATTCTTTGACGTAGTCAAATTCCCCACAGCGGCCTTTACCAGCTCCGGCATAGCAAAGAACGGCACCAAGTTGACGGTGAACGGCAACCTCACCCTGCACGGCGTCACACTGCCGGTCGTGCTCGATGTGGAAGGCCCCAGCACTCCGGTTGAAGGCATGGTTGATCACAAACCGCACTCTGGTTTCTCAGCCACCACCACCATCAGCCGCAAAGCATTCGGTATCGGGTCCAACTTCCCAGCGATCCTGATTGGCGACGAAGTCAAGCTGACCATCGAGGTCGAAATCGTCAAGCAGTAACGGAGGAGTGTAACCTGAACAAGGGCGTCGCATTTCGGCGTGCTGCAAAATCTGTGCGCGATAGGGAGCCGCGGCGGCAATGAAACTACGGGACGTTGGGAAGCGATGGGACGAGGTAAAGGGCAAGCTGGCGGAACATCATGGTTTACAACGTTGGCTTGCTCGCAAAGTTCTTCCCTTCACGCAACCGCTGGGGTTTAGCGTCATCGGCGATCATTTTTACGAGCCGATTCCCAACATCAGGTACATTCAAGTACACTACCAGGACGCGCCCAGAGAACTACCTGGCTTTCATGCAACCCCGTCTTGGGCTGAAAACGCTGAGAAGATTGTTGAGCCCTATATCGCGGAATATCTCTCCAGCCCCGTTTTTGAAAAATACCGACGGAGGAACTGGTTCTACACGGGATGGGACGCAGCTTACTATTACTGTCTCATCCGGTCTAGAAAACCGAAATCGATCACCGAGGTAGGCCGTGGTATCTCAACCTGGATTGCAGGAGCAGCCCTCGACCGCAATGCCGCCGACGGCTACCCCGGCGAGATCGTATCCATCGATCCATATTTTCGCGGCGATGACTCCACTGCCCGCATGCGCATCCTCACGAAGGAGCTCCAGCAGATACCAACCACGGAACGCGAAGCCCTGCTGCGTGCGGATATTCTTTTCGTCGACTCCAGCCATATCATCAAGTGGGGCAGCGACGTTCTTCAATTGTTCGAGTCCTGGATTCCAAATGTTGCGGTAAACACCCTGGTGCATATCCACGACATCTGCACGCCCTACGACTACCCCCGGCAGTGGTTGGTGAATGACAAGCGATTCTGGAACGAACAATATTATTTCGAATCGTTCATCGCATTCAATCATGCTTTTCAGATCGAATGTCCACTCTTTTATCTGGCCAGAACGGGAAGTTTGAAGCAGCTTGCCGGGCGCCTCAATGCTCCTCAACTGGCAGATGCCTCTGGGTTGGCCATGTGGCTCACTCGAGTTTAACTCGGCAAACAGTCGCGGAGAGGCCGTTCCATGGCAGGATTGAAGCTTGAAATCGTGCAGGAACATCCCTTCGCAAGCCTCGAAGAAGAAGCTCTGCTTGGCTTGCTGCGCACATCCGACAGCCTCAACCGCGCCCTTCAGCTGAAGATCCGCGAATGGGGCGTGAGTTCTACGCAGTATAACGTGCTTAGAATTCTGCGTGGGGCGCAACCGGAAGGGCTTACCTGTTCGGACATCCGCAGCCGGATGATTACGGCTGAGCCTGACATCACACGTCTGCTGGCGAGACTGAAGGCGCTCAAGCTGATCCGTCAGCAGCGCGATATCCATGACCGCCGAGTACTATGGACGCGGATTTCAGCTCCGGGGCTCAAATTGCTGCGTGAGATGGACCCCGTGATTCTTCGGGCTCCGCGGGAGCTTCTGGCAGGTCTGGACCAGAATGAATTGACGCAGTTGATTCATCTTCTGGAACTGGCGCGGGGGCGCAGTCAGGAAGTACGGTTGCCGCTTACAAAACGGGCCTGAACAGCGAACCTACTGGCCCACCATCTTCTGCACCACAGTTTCGTCATCCGCATCGGTCTTGATGATTTTGTTATGCAGGCAATAGAGGGCAAGTTCCAGCCGGTCGCTGACACCCAGCTTGTCATAGATCTTGCGTAAATAATTCTTGATGACCTGCTCCGTCGTTCCCAACTGAAAGGCAATCTCTTTGTTGCGTTTGCCCTGGGTGATGCAGGTAATAATGGCCATCTCCTTGGGCGAAAGCTTCGGCTGAACGCGCGGGTTCACCAGCGCGGAGGCCTGGGCCCGATACGCTTCGATCACCCAACTGACCGATTGATTGTCAATCCAGGTCTCGCCGGCCGCAATCCGCCGCACACACCTGACCAGCAAGTCGGGCGAGATGGACCGGCTGACGATGCCGCGAACGCCGCGGCGATATAATTCGACCGTCTGATTTTCATCGGCTGCCACGGCCTGCACAATCAGCTTCACATCGGGTGCAGCGCGCAGCAAATCGGGAATCACGTTGGCAGTGCCGCTGAGCAGACTACCCTCAAGGAGAACAATATCAGTGGGATAGCGCTCAATGGCTGCCCGCAGATTCTCCAGCGAATCGGCCTGAGCCACTACGCGAAGATCATCCTCAAGCGCGAAGACTTTGCGAATACCAACGCGATAAATCGCCTGAGAATCAGCAAGAATCACTCGGACTGTTCCGGGCTTTACCGGAGCGTCAACGGTTTCACTGTCAGCAGAATCGTCCAAAAAATCCATAAGTGGTTGTGGCCCTACTCCGGTTGTCACTGCTCGGCAAATTGGTAATCGTCGATGGTTGCGGCAGCCTGATAGTTACTTTGGTTCTTGGAGCAGCGTACCACACGACCTTGGCAATGAACCAGAACATCTCGCGGAGTACCCAGGATTTCACCAGGCATACGAAGGGAAAAACGAATCTCCAGCCCTGCTTGCACCGGGGTTTCCATCTCGAAAACTACCCCACTGGCGGAAACATTCCGGGTGATGGCAGCAATTTCCCCTTTTTCAGACGATAACACCACTGGCAGTGCCAGAGGAAAACGGACCGAGCAACGCACTTCCTGCTGCTGAAAAGCTGGCTTGGAACGAGAAGACGAAGACGATAAACTAGATTTTGAAGCGTCCATAGACGGCATTTCCGACCCCCAACTAGCCATTCACACTGTACTGGAGTTTGATTAGTAAACCTACGGCACCAAAGTTTCCAAGAAGGTAACCCTTTTGTTTCATAGGCGGACAAACAGGGTTCCGTGTGCCAAAGCTTATAGGCTTTCTCAAATTACCCACAGAAAAACTACCTGATACTAAGGTTAAACGATTTTCACGACCGTTCCGGCGTATAAGACCAGATCCCGGCGCAAACCTAATGGATAGTGCGCGCTGGAGGCGATACGTTACAAAAATATTTCCTTAGTTGCAGGATTCTCAGCGCTTGCCCGTCCCGCCTGCCTTGCCGCCCAAAAACGCCGACCAGCGCAACTCCGGCACATGCGGCGCTCTCTTCGCCTTGGCAATCACCAAATCCGCCATCTCTTTGACGACCCAGTCAAAGTGAACCTGACCAATCGAGTGCACATCGGCGTCGGGCACAGGGTTCATAAAGTCGATGGCGTAAGGAATTCCATTCTCAACCGCAAACTCAACTGTGTTGAAGTGATAGCCCAGGGCGCGGCAAAGCGTGATTGCGTCTTGCCGGATGCGTTTGAGCAGCTTCTTGCTGGCGTGAGACGGGCTCTCGACATAGCGCTCCGAGTGCGGCAGACGCGGGTCGTAAGCCATGATGCGAACCTTCTTCTGGCCCACCACATAGCAGCGAAAATATTCCGTGAACTCGACGGCCTTCTGGTAGACCATGCATAGGTCGCGAGTCTGGTCGTAGGCGCGAAAAAACTCCGCGCGGCTGTGAACCTCATACACGTCGCGCCAGCCGCCGCCGTCCACAGGCTTCAGAAAGCCATGCTCGCCCACGTAGGCAAATATCGTCTCCCAATCCAGCGGATATTCCAGGTTCCGCATCGTGCGGTCTGTAGCGCCTTCCGGAAGCTGTTTGTGCGGCAGCATCACAGTAGCGGGCACAGCCACCCGCAGCTTCGCGGCCAGCGAGTAGTTAAAAAACTTATCATCCGCTGAAGCCCAAAAAGGATTGTTGATAACCACCGTTCCGTTGAGAGCGGCGTGCTTCAAAAATGCGCGATAGAAGGGAACAGCGTGCGATATGCGGTCTATGATAACGGCGTAACGCGGAACCAGGTCGCGCCGAACCGCGCCCGTCAAAACAAACTCTGCTTCGATGCCGTTGATGTTGCGCGCGTTGATTTGCTCCACTAGCGCGCCAGGAAAGCTGTTTTCCCCGCCGAAGAGTATGCCGATCCTTTTCATAACCTCCCTCCGGGATGCATTTGCCGGCAACAGCGCGTCCGCCAGTGCCGAATTGCACGCATCCAGTGTACGGCAGGCGCGCTCCCAATCTGTGCGCGCTGCACTGGAAAGAACCAGCCGGCAGGTGTAACTTTGAAAGTGTTTAGTTTTGCGGGGGGAACGTGGATTACCGCGTATTGACAGTGAATCGGGAGTTTGGCAGCGGCGGCGGACGTATCGCGCAGACCATTGCCGAGTGGCTCGGATGGAAGTTGTTGGACCGCGACATTATCGACGCCATCGCCTACGCGGCCCATGTGGACCCCAAAATCGTGCGGCCCTACGATGAGCATGTGGATTCCTGGCTGCGCCGCATCAACCAGCAGGCCATGCGCAGCGCAGCCCTGGCCGCCGGACTTGAACTCGGCGAGAACTCCGTTTTCGATGCAGAGGAGATGGTGAAAATCTCGCGCAAGATCGTCGAAGAAGCGTACGTCGAGGGCAATTGCGTCATCGTGGGCCGAGGGTCGCAGTGCATCCTGCAGCACAAGCCCGACGTCTACCACGCCTTCATCTACGCGCCTTATCTCGACCGTTTAGAGCGCCTGCGCGGCCGCCTCGACAAAGGCGTGCACGCCGAGCAGCGCATACGCATCGTGGATGAAGAGCGCGCCAAGTACTTGCAGCAGTACTACGGCAAGTGCTGGAACAACCCCCACCTCTACGACCTGATGATCAGCTCGCGCACCGACGAAGACATGACCGCGCGCGCCATCCTCTACGCCATGAACGGCGAAGTGCCAGTTGCGGTGAACAAGGAATAGGGAACAGCCGCGCCTGAGCGAGAAACTATTCCCTGTTCCCTTTTCCCTACTTCCCTGCTTTTACATCCCAATCAAAGCTGATCTGAGCGATCAGACCATTCAGCTTTTCGACGGCGGCCTTCTTCTGCTGCTCCAGGTCGGCGGTCTGCTTGCGCGTAGCCTGCAACTGATCTTCGGCGCGATTCAACTCATCCACAAAGCGCTTGGCCGCATCGTTGCCCTTGAGCGCGGTCAGGTTCTCGCGGTCGCGCGCTTCGTCGGCAGAGGCTGCCTGTTCTGTCGCCTTGGATTCCTTGATACGACGATCCAAATCTGCCAGCGCCGCCTCCGCATCAATCACCGGCTTGAGCTTGTCGAGCGCATCGGGAACCCGTTTGACCAAGTCAAGCAAATAGACCGACTGATTCTGACTGGAATTCAGCCAGACCTGCGTTCTCTCCGGCCCTTGCTCGCGCACCTCTAGCTTCTGCGTAGAGTGCGCCGGAACCGGCAGTTTGAAGCGATAGAGGCCAGGCGCGGTCTCGTCGGCCTTCAGATCGCCATCCAGCGTCCAGCCGTTAGTATGGCGCGGATGTTCGATCAGCACATCGCGGGTTCCGTCCGATGAGTTGGTTGCCGAGTAGGTCTTCGACTCCCAATTCATATAGGTTTCGACGACGTAACCATTGCCGATTTGCACGTGATGCAATGTGCGCCGGTTGTCGCGATCCGTCACCTTCACGCGCACCGCTTGGTCAGCAGCGTAAGAGAGCAGCCGCCGCTCGCCGGGATGAATGGGGTCAAGCAAGCCTTCTCCGGCAAACTCACCGCTCTCAAAGATCGAAAAGCTTCCCGAGTCAAGCGTCAGCTTCGATTTGTTTTCTAGCCACACCGCACGCAGCGGCGTCGGCTCCTTCTCGCTCCACAGCGTGACATGCTCGGCAGGCAATTCCTGTTGCAGGATCGGCACCATCGCCGACTCGTTCTTGTGAATCGTCACCGGCGCGGTCAGCGCGTACTCGAAAAAGTCATCGAAGGCGTTGGTGGTAACGTCGCCCTCTTTGTAGGCGTCGCTGGCACGGTCTACGCCCTCTTCACTTTGGACGGTAACAGTTTCACTAGTGTTGGCGCTATTGGACGATGGTCCAAATCCTGCCCCGTATCCATATCCGGAGCCAGAACGAAGACCTCCACCTGACTCCGCCATCCTTACGTTCGATGGAATTCTTTGGGGCGCAGAAAGTTTTGCGGCCATTTCGATTTTGTCGAACTGTTTATTCGACTGTGGCGAAGGCGGAGGAGCTGCCGTCTCCGCCGCTTCATGCGTCTGCGGCGTCAACTGAGCATCGACAGCAATCGGAATTTCCTGCCGCCGCGTGTATATCGGCTGCGAGAGCGGCTGAATAAAGCTTTGCGGCGCGCCGGCCACCAGCGATAACTGCACATTGTCCCAATCCGCGCCCACGGTGTTATCGACCACCGCCCAGCCCTGCATGGTAGCGCTCCCGTTCGGCGTGCGCGGAAAGACAATGCGGTAAGTCGACTTCCATACGGGAACCTCGCTGATGTAACTGACACGCAACTCGCGCTGACCCTGGCCCAGAGCATCGAGAGTAAGGTGCCGCAGGCCGGTCGAGTGCGTAGTCGAAAGCAATTCCAGATAGCGGCTGAGTTCTCCCTGAAGGGTCGTATCCAATGGCCGTACGCTCAGCGCGGGGATTAACTCAATCACTCGCACCGAGCCCGATGTCGCAACAATCGAGAGATAGATCTTTTCTATGGTCGTACCGGCGTCGCTGCCGGCAACCTTCTCCGTGCGCGACTCAATAGAGAGCAACCGGCCCGTAATCGTCCCGCCCGGCGCGCCTGTAACCTCGACCCGCTGCCCGCGCAACGCCTGAAACAACTCAGTCGAAGTGGGGTCGTCCGTCATGCCCAGCGAGAGCGATTTAAGCTGCTCGGCAAGCGGCGTGGTCGAGTTATAGTTGACCCCGGCGATGCGCCCTCCACCCTCGTCCAGCACGGTCAGCGATTGCAAAACATCGTTCAACTGCGGCGAAGTAAAGTCGATCGCCACGCGCTGATTGCCTGTGACCGACCCAGCGTGCTCAAAGTAGCCCACGCCATTTTTGTAGAGCACGACCTTGCGCACCGGCAGGTCCTTCACCACCACCTGCGGTGGGGCCAACTGCGCCTTTGACGCAGCGGATTTAGGCGCAGCCGGAGTCTGAGCGGTAAGAGAAACTGTGAGGGCAAAAGTCACTGCGAGGGCAAGCAGACATAGAACTGCGAAAGAACGGCGCACGAATCCTCCTTGGGCCAACCAACTAAGAACTCTACTCTCTTAGACCCCGCCCTTGGCAAAATGGTTCCCATGAAAACCAAAAAACTCCCCCAATCATGCACCATCGAGTGTTCATAATCACAGCCGCCCGCGCCATTCGTGAATAACCTGCAAGAGGAGAGTTATCCATGAGCGAGACAAAGATCAAGGTTGTTGCATTCAACGGTAGCGCACGCAAAGAAGGAAACACGGCCATTCTGCTGCGTTATGTTTTGAAAGAACTTGAAAGCGAAGGGATCGAAACCGAACTTATTGAACTAAGCGGAGCAAAGATTCACGGCTGTCTGGCCTGCCGCAAATGCTCTGAAAACAAAGATCGCCGATGCGGGCAAAAAGGCGATGTGGGCAACGCCTTGATCGAGAAGATGGAAGAGGCGGACGGCATCCTGCTTGGCTCGCCGACTTATGTCGCCGACATCTCTCCTGAGATCAAAGCCCTCATGGATCGCGCCTGCCTGGTCTCCAAGGCAAACGGCGGCCTCTTCCGTCGCAAGGTGGGCGCTGCTGTTGTAGCGGTGCGCCGCGCGGGAGCCATCCACGCCTTCGATTCACTCAACCATTTCTTTCTGATCAGCGAAATGATCGTGCCCGGCTCGTCTTATTGGAATATCGCGATGGGTCTAGCGCCCGGCGATGTCGAAAAAGATGAAGAAGGTATTCGAACCATGAAAGTCCTCGGCCAGAACATGGCGTGGCTGCTGAAAAAGATCAAGAATTAAAGTGCACTTCTCTTTCTGCAAGACAGGCATCGGTCTTGGATTTTTCTGTTCCCTGTTCCCTGTTCCCTTTTCCCTGCTTCAAAGATACTCCCGCGCCATGCGCTGCCAGGTGGGCCAGTCGTGGGAGTTCAGCACATCCCAAACATGAAACTGGTGCGCAATGCCTTTCTCGTTCATGATCCTGTCAAGAAGTCGATTCTGAGCGAGGCACGGATCGTCGAAACCCGTGGCCAGCACATAGCCTGAGCCACGATATCGATCAAGATACCAGGGGTCGCTTAAATTCGGCAGATAATGCGTGGGTAAGTTGTAGTAGCACTCCTGGTCATAATATCCGTGAAGAAAATTGGAGAGGTCAAAGGCGCCGGAGAGCGAGACAAAGCCCGTGAAAATCTCCGGATGGCGCAGGGCAATGTTGACGGCGTGATAGCCGCCGAAGCTGCACCCCAGCAACACCAGACGCGGATCTGAGTTTTTCTGCCGAATCAGCGAAACCGCTTCGTGAATCAGGTATTCCTCGTATTGCACATGACGGGCAACGCGCCATCTCGGGGCGACACTCCGGTTATACCAACTCTCGCCGTCCACCGAGTCCACGCAGAAAAGCTGCAATTGGCCAGCGTTGATCTTGTCCGTGAGAGCGGCAATCATCCCCCGGTCTTCAAAGTCGAAGAAGCGCCCGCACGATGTAGGAAAGACCACGACAGGCAGCCCCGCATGACCGAAGATGAGCAACTCCATCTCCCGGCCCAGGCGGGCGGAATACCCTTTGTGATACTCGCGAACCATGCTGTCTACGCTCCGTGCGCTTTGTGAGTGGCGGCTCTGAATCTGGCTCCAGTCAAGCAAAAAACAGCCGCCGGTTTCAAGTTCCTGTTACAGCCGGCATGAATAGTGTAAGGTCAGGGTGCCCCATCCTCGCCGCGTTTTCGTTTTTGCGGCATCGGGGTCCCCGACGACAGGTCTTCGTCGTTGGGGTGATCTAGGGTGGGACAGCAGGAAAAGCAAACAAAAGCCCCGCTCAAGCCAGGCTCGAACGGGGCTCCTCTTGCCTGCGGCGCTTCTTACCGTCGACCCTGAATGGTCTTGGGGTTGACGCCTGACTTCTTGGCGGCGCGTTTGGCGGCGATGGCGTGCATCTCCTTGCCAATGTGAGATTGATTGATACCAATCTGCAAGGCCAGGTTGATCACGTTGCTCGTGCCCCAATAAAGAGCCAGTCCCGACGCGTAGCGCCACAGCATAAAGCCGAACATGGCTGGCATCATGAAGGCCATCATCCGCCGCTGCGCAGGGTCCATGCCCGGCGAAGGCGTGATGTACTGAGTCAAAAACATCGAGATGATAATGAGGATGGGCAAAATGTGAAGCGGGTCCGGCGCCGAGAGATCGCTGAGCCAGAACCAATGCGCTTGCCGCAACTCGACGGTGTTCTGCAAGAGGCGGAAGTAAGCAAAGAAGAGCGGCATCTGGATGAGCATCGGCAAACAACTGCCGTACATGTTGACGCCTTCGGTCTTGTAGAGATCCATCATCTCGGCGTTCATCTCGGCCCGCTTGGGATCGTTCATCTTGAGATGCGCGTAGCGCTGCTTGAGAGCATCGACCTTGGGCTGGATGCGCATCATCTTCAGCGAAGACTTCAGCATCATGAAGCGCGTGGGCATCATGGCCAGAGTGAAAAGGGTGGTGACCAGGATGATGGCCCAGCCCCAGTTATTGATGCCGTGCTCAACCAGGTAGCGCAACGCCAGATAGAGCGGCTTGGCAATCACAGTGAGCCAGCCGAACTGGATCAGCGGCTCAAGCGATTGGCCGTCGGGCTTGCCGTCGGCGCCGGTAGCGTGGATGGAGGCGAGTACATCCATCGCTTTGGGGCCGGCATAGAGGCGCAGGCGAGTCGAACCGCTGACGTCACCCATGGCCAGTCCCAGCACGTGGGCCGGCTTCTTTTCGCTGTTAGGATCGCTCAGGTCACTGGGCAGATCGATGGTGTTGTGCAGCGTCACCAGTGTCGTGCGATCAGGAACGTCCGGCATGAAGGCTGCTACAAAGTAAAGGTCGGTGACCGCAGCATAAGAGTAAGGCAGGTCGAGCGTGGCGTCGTTGCCCACTTTAGCGACGGCCATTGTGTCTTGCTTGCCGTTGAGCGACCAATCGAATTGCGACAACGCGGAGGTGCGAACCGCAGAGCGGGTCGTCGAAGAAGGAAGGAATTCCTCCATGTCGCCCAGGCCGGCAGGCCATTGCACCAGTGCCCGCACCGGCACGCCATTCCGCTTGACTTCTGCCTCAACCGTGATCACGTAGCTCTGATCAAAGCGGATCGTCTTCACTACATCCAGTCCGCCTGATGCGTAGTGGAAGGTGAGAGCGTCGGTGGCTGGAACTTCCACGTGTCCCGTGACCGAGGGCTGCGCGCCGCTTGCCGTCACTTGATAGAGCGCCTGATTAAGTTGCGAGGTGAGCGCCGGCTCGTAGGTAAAGAACGAAAGCGGAAGCCCGAATTGCGCGGCGATCTGGGGCTGCACCATATCCAGCGGCTTGCCGGCGGTGTCGAAATATTTCTTGAGCACCCACTGCTTGACCTGCGCGCCGCGATTGGTGAAGACGATCCGATAGTTCTCGTTCTCAACCGTCGTCACAGTTTCAAGCGCAGCCGCGATAGTTGGCGTGGCGCCTGCGGCGGCCTGCGGCACAGGAGCAACTGGTCCCTGCGGCTGAACCGCGGCCACGGATGGTGGAGCGGCTGGCGGCTGGCTCTGGGTTTGCACGATGGGCGCGGGCGGCGCCTGCTTGGGCTTGAAGAAAAATTGATAACCAAGAAAAACGACGACCATGAGCATCGTGAAGACCAGCGTCGAGCGCATATCGCCGCCGCTGCCGCTGCCACCACTGCCTTGCCCTTGAAGATTGGGATTGCTGATTTCTGCCAAAGTAGACTTCCTATTCGTTTGAGGAGCGCGTCGTTAGATTGCCGCTCTTCCTATGGTAATGGTTGGTGGGGAAAATGGCGTGAAATTGCGACCGGGGGCACAGGATCAAGGCCGCCGCGGGTAAAAGGATGACAGCGTAAAAGCCTCCAGAAAGCCAGCAAAACGCCGCGCAAAGGGCCGTGAGTCGCGATGGCGATCGAGGCATACTCCGAGCAACTGGGAAGAAATTTGCAGCCGCCCGGGCTCAGCGAATGCAGCGCCGGAGAGATCCAGCGGCGATAAAAAGCGAGCGTGGCAAGCAGGATGCGTGTCATAAAGTCTGTCGAAAACTGCCGCAAATCTCCAATAAAACTGCGGCGCTGAAAGATGCGAGCCGTTGCCCTCATTCAAGCCCAGGTCCAAATCGTCAGGCTATGGGGCGGCTTATTACGCCGCGGGCAGCGGCCGCGCGGAAGACTGCTCCATGCGCGCCGCCTCAACCTTTGCCTGCTGAAGAATACGCACAATCTCTGCTTCAAGTTTCAAAAAATCCAGCGTAAGCACCGTGCGCCGCGGATGAAGAATCAAATCGCACCCGCGCGGCAAAAGCTCGACATGGCGGCGCAGAGCCTCTCTCATGCGGCGCTTGATGCGGTTCCGTTCATGAGCCTTGCCCATTACCTTGCCGGCGGTAAGGCCGACGCGCGGACTAGTCGGCAACTCTGCGCCATCATAAGCAGGCTGTTGCGGCGCCAGAAACCAGCTCATCGAAGCGGACTGACGCTTGCGGCTAGCCGCATAGGCACGCTGATAATCGGCATGTTTGCACAGGCGCGCGCCGGTCAGCGATTGCCGGGGAATCTGGCCTTCGACAAAGTTGGGAGGGGTGGTCATGGCGACCCTGCTCAATGTGTTGGCCGGAAGCGCATGAAAATGCCATCCATTCCGGCTCCAAAATTGGCTTGGGCAGTTGGCGAGCGTAGAAAAGTGCAGAACGGCAAGCGACAACTAGTCGCGGAATCCGGCGCTGACGGCCACGCGTTTGCGGCCAATGGCACGGCGCCGGCTGAGGACGGCTGCGCCGGCCTTGGTCTTCATGCGCGCGCGAAAACCGTGTGTCTTTACACGTTTGCGGCGGTTGGGTTGAAATGTGCGCTTGGGCATGAAAGTGCGCTCCTGTTTCCTGATGAAAATCTTCGCCTTGACGGCAAGTACTAAGTGTACCGCAGGTTGGCCCAGGAATCCAGCGGTAACTCCGCGGTGAGCCATTTTGATCCACTGCAACTGAGCTTGTTCAACTTCATCTCGTGATTCTTGAGTGTTGCATCAAACCCCTAAACGACCACGATTGGCGTGGCTTTTAGTGATCTCTCGTTAACACTCTAGTAATCTTACCAAACAGTTTCACCAGCAATGGTGCAACTGATCGAGGCAACCAGAAAGTTCTGTGAAACAGTGATTACAACGACTCCCAAATGTGCTAATCTTGGGACCGTTCAAGAAAGTTTCCCAGCGCCCCAAGGAACCAGTTTCAGACCAGACCCCGAGATCAGTTCCAGGGGTCGAACAGCGGCAATCAAGCAGTCGGAACCTATGCACAACGACGAAAAGCTCGATGCTTTCCGTCGCCGATAGCTTATTGCCAAAATTCGGGGAATGAACCTGACCTGAAGTCAATAGGCGGCGCAGGCAAGGATCAGCACGATGGCATTTGCAGTCTCGCCGGCGACGGCACTCAACCCCTGGCTCCAGATCCTCTCTGCTTTAGAGATGAAGGTGATTCGTCCCTCATTTGAGACCTGGTTTAAACCCACTCGTTATAGCCATATCGCCAGCCGCACGCTGTATGTCCGCGTGCCCTCGGCGGAGTTTCAGCACCTTGGGGACCGCTATGGAGACCTGATTCAGGAAGCCATCGAGCAGCAGGAGCTGGAACTGGACGACGTCTGTTTTGTGACCGTCGAGGAAGACCCCTCGATCCCGCCGCAACGCAAGGATGGCGGCTTTGCGCCGGTGCCTGCCCACGCGCCCACCGCGCCGCCGCAAATGCCCTCGCGTACTCCCGAGCAGGCGCGCTTTGATTGGTCAACCGCTGCGCAGCTCAACCCCCGCTACACCTTCGACGCGTTCGTCATCGGCAACGGCAACCAGTTTGCCCGCGCCGCATCCCTCGCCGTCGCTGAGCGGCCTTCCAAGGCTTACAATCCCCTCTTCCTCTATGGCGGCGTCGGCATGGGCAAGACCCACCTGATGCATGCCATCGGCCACGAGGTGAAGCGCCGCCAGCCAACCACCAACATCTGCTACGTCTCTGCGGAAAAATTCACCAACGAAATGATCACATCGCTGCGCAACGATCGCATGACCAGCTTCCGCGACCGCTTCCGCACCGTGGATGTGCTCCTGGTGGACGACATCCAGTTCATCGCTCAGAAAGAGCGCACCCAGGAGGAGTTCTTTCATACCTTCAACGCGCTGCACGAGAGCATGAAACAGATCGTGATTGCCTCGGACCGTCCGCCCAAAGAGCTGGCGGAGATTGAGGACCGTCTGCGTTCGCGCTTCGAATGGGGCTTGATCGCCGACATTCAGCCGCCCGATCTGGAAACCAAAGTCGCCATCCTGCAAAAGAAGGCCGAAAACGAGCAGGTGCAGTTGCCGACGGATGTCGCGCTCTTTGTGGCCTCAAACGTGCGCACCAACGTGCGTGAGTTGGAAGGTGCTCTGGTGCGTCTCATCGCCTGGTGCCAGCTCAACCGCCTCGAGATCACGCTGCCGTCCACGCAGCAGTGCCTCAAGCAGTTCATTGACATGCAGGTGCGCAAAATTACCATCGAGGCCATTCAGCGCGCCGTCAGCGAGAATTTCGGCATGAGGGTCTCTGACCTGAAGCAGAAAAACAATTCGCGCAATGTGGTGGTGCCGCGCCAGATCGCCATGTACCTGGCCAAGCAGATGACTGAAGCCAGCCTGCCAGAGATTGGCCGCCAGTTCGGCAACAAGCACCACACCACGGTGATGCATTCAATCTCCAAAATCGACGAACTGCGCCGCGCCGACAAAGACCTCCACCGCACCCTCAACAAGCTACAAGAGCAATTGAACGCCTAGCCACCTGCGGTGCGGCCAACCGCCTTCGGCTGCCCCGCAGCGGTTGGCCCGCTCCGCTCATCAGTCCCGAAGAATCACCATGATCCATGAGAACTGTGGATGAAAAGCTGTGTCCCGTTCATCGCGGCCTTATCGCGATGAGCGGGCGTGTGGCCAGAGGTCAGATCGCGGCCCGACTATGATTGCGGCAATTGGTGCGTTCATCCGTTTCGAAGAATCACCATGAGGTATGAGAACTGTGGATGAAGAGCTGTGCCCCGTTCATCGCGGCCTTATCGCGATGAGCGGGCGTGTGGCTTGAGGCCAGATCATAGCCGGACTATGATAGCCCCATGCCGTACGATCTGAAACGGTTCCAGAAAGCAGAAGCTCTCCACTTCGTCACTTTCAGTTGCTTTCACCGTCTCCCGCTTCTCGATGCGCCGGACCCCAAGAACACAGTTGAGGCCGTACTTGAACTGACTCGCGCACGACATCAGGCGAGGGTCTACGCCTACGTTCTGATGCCTGAGCACGTCCATTTGCTCATCAACGAGCCACCATCGATTCTCGTCGCTCAGTTTCTCAAAGCAGTCAAGCAGATCACTTCGCGCAAACTGAAAGGTCAACGCGAGAAGTTTTGGGAGCAACGTTACTATGACAGCAACGTCCATGGTGCAGAGGCTCGCTCCGAGGTGATCCGCTACATCCATCGGAATCCCGTGAAACGCGGATTGGTACCATCTCCCGGCGACTACCAGTGGAGCAGTTTCAACCACTACGCAACCGGAGTTCGAGGAGCGGTTGAAATCGAATCGGAGTGGACGGCGAGACTTCGCGGCCCACTCATCGCGGCCTTATCGCGATGAGCGGGCGGTTGGGCAGGTGGCCCGCTCATCAGTCCCAATGAATCCCCATGAGTCTTGAAAAGCTGTGCCCCGTTCATCGCGGCTTTATCGCGATGAGCGGGAGGGCAGCGGCGGGCTGCCCCATCCTTCGCGCACTCTGCAAAGGGTGAGGTACCCCACGCGAGCAACAAGCGAGCCACTGGCCCCACCGCAGGTGGTTGCAGATAATTTCCCTCCCGGTGTGCACAATGGAAGAATGAAAGATGGCCAGAGCGGCGTGCTTTTACTGACCACCGACCACTGTCTTTAGGCTGACCCCACCCCCCCCTACACCTCCGGGGACGGGTTTTCGGCTCATTGATCACTCGTAACCAGCATTAAATCAACCACTTGTAATTATTTCCTTGAACGAATAGGAACCTCAAAATCGTGTTTTTTGACCCATTTTTAGCCCTAAAAGGCTTCGCTTTTGGCGAAAAAGGTCGCTTTTTCGCGCTTTTTGAAAGACAGAGGAAGCTGGCGCAGATCCCTCGCTTTTGGGGATTTGGGATACCACGAACCACTGGCGAGCGAATGCCGAGCGTTTGGCCCCAAAGCAGGTGGCTAGCGCCGTGAGCGTCCGCGATCTCCGCGATCACGCCCGCGATCACCTTGGCTTCGCCCGCGGTCCCCAAAGCTTCTCGGCTTCACGGGTGCGGCGACTGGCAAGTCCGTTTTGCCTGCCGGAAAAACAGCGAGAAATCGTTCCTGTCCTTCGCCATTGCTGGCCGTCTCCACGCCTTCAATGCCGCGGAACGCCATGTGCAGCAGACGGCGCTCTCGGCTATTCATCGCCGGGAAGGCATACGGAATGCCGGAGCGGATCACTTTTTCCGCAGCGGTCTCGGCCGTCAGGCGCAGCTCCTGGGCGCGCAAAGCCTTGAAGTTGCCCGCGTCGAAGCTGACCAGGTCGCCCTCGCGCTGGTCGAGGCGAAGAATCTGCGCGGAGATGGTCTCCAGAGCCAGCAGCAGTTCGCCGTTATGCTGCGTAACCAGCGGCACGTCTGGTCCGCCCAGTTCAATGCACAGGGCAGGGGCGTGCTCTTCGGCGTCAGGCACGCTGTCGCCGGCACTGATGCGGTACTTGAGGCGCAGACCACCTAGCTTGTTCAGGGTGGCGAGGAATCCGGCAATCTTCTGGGCGGCTTGTTGCAGATCATCGATAGGCATAACAACTCAGTATCGCAGAGCGGAGCGGCGAATGGGCGGGAATCCGGCGAGAAACTGCAACAAAAGGTGGTCTCAGCATTCTCGCGCGCCGACGCTGCGGCAGTCGAGAACCTGGCGACTGCCTCATTCCAAAATCGTCCTGGCATAGCAACCGCGCTACCTGCCACGAATGCAGCAGTGGATGATACCTTGAGCATATATGTCTCAAATCCCAGGCATGGCTGTCTCACAGGGCATTTCGATCTCCAAAGTGTGTAGGCTGCTTCTGCTGCTATTGCCGCTCGTGGGCGCACTGCCAGCGCATGCGCAGGGCGGCCCGCCTTTCATTACCGACGATCCCGGCACGCCTGGCAACCGCCACTGGGAGATTAACTTCGGCTGGATCGCCGACCACAACCCCGGCAACGCTTACTACCAGTTGCCCGACATCGACATGAACTACGGCTGGGGCGACCGCATTCAGCTCAAGTACGAACTGCCGCTGGCCGCAGCGACCGACGCCAATAACACCACCCGGGCGGGCCTGGGCGAGAGTTTGCTGGGCATTAAGTGGCGCCCCTACGAGCATCACACTGCGGGTGAACCAAAGTCCGATGAGAATATGAATTTTTCGGTGGGGACCTATCCGCAGGTTTCCATCAACAACCCAACCAGCGCCGTGCATCGCGGGATTGTCGAGAGCGGACCGCAATACTATTTGCCGGTAGAAGCCACCGCCAAGCTTGGGCCCATCGATTTCAACGGTGAAGTAGGCCGCTGGATCGGCAACCGCAACGTACCCAGCCGTTGGGGACGCGGACTGATTGTCGGCCATGAGTTCAGCGAGCGAATGGAACTGTACGGGGAAATTTACAATTTACAGGATGCGAATCGCATCGGTACGACTCCCAAGCAGCGTGAGTTAACGGTGGACTTCGGAGGCCGTCGGAGCCTCGACCACGCCGGTCACCTGCGCCTGCTCTTCATGGGCGGCCGCAGTATTCAAGCAGTGACGCGGCAGAACAGCGAACCAAATTGGATTGCCTATCTCGGCGTGCAAATTCTTCTGGGACCAAAGGAGAGCAGCGGCGAAATTAAACCAGAAGTTAAGTAGCAAGCGAACCGGGGCCGACAGCGTCCTTCGATGTTGTGTTCTGGATCGGCAATCAGATGAGCTTATGGATGGATCTGCTCCGTCTTGGTTGCGCTGGCTGGTGTTGTCTGCTTTTGCTTGCTCACTTCGAGCACAGTGATCGACATCTCCCGATTTCCCTGGACAAGTTCCAGCCCCAGAGTATTTTTGAGGGCGGCGTTCACGCTATCAGGGTCACTTCCGGTAGTTTTGAATCGCGCATCGAACCTGCCGTCGATGTCGGTCTCGTTGATGACCGGGTTCTCCAGCCCAGTTGCCAGCACATAGGCGAGATCATCCATCGTCCCATTCATCAGAATGAAGCGTCCGTGCCAATAGCCTCGCTTCACCTTGCGCGTCGAAGCCGATTGACTGAGCAGCTTCTTGCTCGCGTCGGTCGCCCGAAGAATATACGCGTTCCTGGTTACGGTCTTGGGCTGAATCTGCAAATGCAATGCGGAGAGAACGGCTTGTTGAACGGCAGAGTCGATCACCGATTTGGGCACATCAACGAAACTCATACGAAGGTCGTAGCTCCCGTCCGGCAGCGAATCCTTCAGAACATACCGATTCTCGAAAACGTCAAAAGCATTCGTCATGAGGCTATCGGCATCGTTCCCGAGGAAATCCGTGCCGGTCGGCGGATGGTTGACTTGCGATGGCTTTGCATCGGGTGCGGCTTTGCTAACGGACACTGCAAACAAAGCATGGATCGTGGCATCCGTAGACTCTCCGCTCGACGAGGTGATCTCCGTGGTTGGCTTGAACTCGACGCTCTTTCCGCCTGCAACGGCCTGAAGATCGGCGGCGCTTACCGAATCGATCTCTGTTGCAGCGACAATCTTTCCGTCTCCATCGACAATGATGGTCGTCGGTCTGGACTTGATTCCATACCATGCGAAGACCGCGCCCGACGTATCGACCCCAACCCAACCGGACATTTTCTTCTTGGTCAAAAATGTCTGTACGGCTTTCAAGTCTTCATCGTCAATAGAGATGAATTGGAATTTCGCCGGGTCGAGCGATTCCACAAGCTGATTGAAATGCGGAAGGCTCGCCACACACGGAGAGCACCATGTGGCCCAAAACTCGAGCACCGTCACCTTGCCCTTCAGGCTTGCCCACTCTGCTCTCACGCCCAAAGGAGCTTGCAGCAGCACTAATGAATCCAAAGGCGGAGCAGGCGTTCCCTTCTCGGGAAGCGCCGAAAGAGAAGATGCCCCAAGCAGGGCCGCGACCAACGAGACCACGGCAAATCGAATGGATTCGCAAGAACGCAAACGTTCAATAGTTGACCGCATGATTCCCCTCAAGTGCAAAACTGCACCCATCTTACGCCAGAGGCCAATCCATGAACTCGGTGACGCGTCAGAATGGCGAGCCGAATTGGATGACGCACCTAAGCCCCCAGTTGTTGCTGGTCCGAAATAGGTAGTCAGCAACCGCACACAATAGAAAAGAATGATCGTTCTTTCACTCAATGCCAGGCACAATGCTACGGCGTACAAAACTCCGGGGGAATCTTGAGAATTCGCGTCATCTGGAATTGCGGATGGTCGGAATGTGCGAGAGCTAGAGCACGCTTGAACGATCGCCCCGCTTCCTCATGATTGCCCATATCGAGCAGAATATTGCCGAGTATGGCATGAGCTTCTGCCGAGTCAGGCGCCAGTTCAATGGATGTCTTCGCTTCAGCCAGAGCTTGATCCCACTCTCGCCGATTCGCAAGCTGTTGCGCATGGCTCATGTGAGATAGAGCGGAAAGAAGCGGAACATCGAACTGGCCGTGGAAGACAAGAATGCTATTGGCGATAAGAGCGTCAGGTCGACGATAGAGAAATTGTTCATACGGGTTCAGATCACCGGGACCCCAGTAATCTCCATCGGCCTCGGAGCCGCTTACCAAAATCGTGCCTTCGATGCGGGTGGGAACAGATGGTAATGGCTCGCCGAACATATGGGAAAGTGCCTCAGGCAGCGGCTTGCACGGAATGTCATAGTAGGCTGGGTCAACATCCCAACCATAGTGAGCAAACCAACAATCATGAATGTCATTTGCGTCAAGATAGCTCTTGACAGCGCGCAAGCCCTGCCCCCAATCAGCATTGGAATCGGTAAGGAGCCGATAAGTATTGGTTGGGCCTCCCCACGCTTCGTTCGCATAAGTCAGGTAGTAGGGAAAGACATGTGCCGATGAAGCCATGTGAAAAAGAACTAGAGCGACCGCCGCATATCTTCCCCAGCGCGCTATTCGTGCCAAAGCAACTGCCACAGCCGCCGCAATCACGATGAAGAATGGATAGACCGGTAGAATATGGCGAATGCCGATATTCATGGTGCAGGCCAAACTAACTCCGAAATACATAAGTGGGGGGATAAGCAAATAAACCGTCGCGCGCCATTTGCCGGATTTCCATAGATCCTTGAGAAACGGTGCAGCCAGAAGAAGTGCCAGAAATCCCAGCGTTGACTTGATCAAAAAGGCGACAGGGAAATAGAACCAGTGCCCAGTTGCGTAATCCGTGCCGAGCAGAAACATCGGATCACGCTTGGCGGCAGTGGCGATATCGACCAGTCCAAAAAGATAAGCCTCGGGAAGCAGATGCCAGGTGGCAAGGCGAGGAATCACCGCCTCCACTACGGCTGAATGGGTAGAATTGGCGTACTCTGCAAGAGTGGGAACCATGACCAATGTCGCTGGTCGCGCATGGTAGCGAAAACCATAGAACGCCCAAAGAATCGCGTAAGCCACAACGCCCGCAAAGGCCAATGAGATAGCCGAATGAAGCGCATTCTGCCGCCACAGACTGTGTCCTGCGCCCTGCATGGTTTGCGCGGAATGTTGCTTCAAAGTAAAGATGTCAAACAGCGCGAGTACAAGAAATACCGGTATCAGGAATAATCCGGAGTGCTTGGCGCCGAGCGCCAGGCCAACAGCGATTCCGCATAAAATGATCCGCCACGCGGTGGGATTTTTTCGCCATCGATAAAAAGAGTAGACCGCCGCGAAGAAACAGCATGCCGCGGCCATATCGGTGGTAACCATCGCTCCATGCGCCAGAAGATTTGGCTCGAAAACCAAGATCAGCAGCGCGACCAATCCCACACGCGAATCAAACATCTCGGTGCCGGCGGCAAGCACAAGCAGCGCCAGCGCAAAAGTAAAAACAGAAATGGCGACGCGCGAGCGCCACAACATTTCGTCCGCATCGTGGGTGTAAAGAAACTTTGCTCCACTACTGAAGTTTTCCATCTTGAAGAACTTCGTGTAGGGGATTGCCGGGGGAGATGGGACGCTGAGAACCGGCAGCGCTGCAACGAGCTTGGCGAACGGAGGATGCTCTGGGTTGGTCCCAAAATCGCCGTACTTCCATGAGCGGACGCCGCCTAGCAGGTGATTTGCTTCGTCCGGAGTTTGGGACTGCTGTCGCGCTGGAACAAACAGCTCGATTCCAAGAACCATCAAGAGGGCAACAACCGCACTCCACCAAAGCCGTCGTGTGCGCGGAGTCACAAGCCGATTCGAGTCAGCAGAAGGTAGAGCAATCTGCTCTGCCTGATTTAGGCGATTGGCCCTTGCTTCCGGCTCGGACTCCATTAGCGTAGGATAATCCATCCGCGATGTGGGATGGCCGCCGAGTCGCACCCGCGAGTCGCACCCTGTAGATGGCTTCGGCTTCGGAATGTAGCACTTGAATGACGAACGATTTGTTAGTTCACCGTCTCCAGCGTACACGACTTGCCGCACCCACTCGCGGTCCCGGGGCCCAATGTTGTATCGTTCAATCCGTATGACAAACTCTCCCAACAACGCCCCGCATCCCGCACCTGAGGCGGAAGAAGTCTACCGCCGCTGGATTCAGTTTCTTGATGAAGAGTTCACCCGCCACCAGGCTCCGGAGCTGCGCGCAGAAATTGTGCGCGACCAGCTAACCCAGCTATTCCTGGGCCGTCCGCATGGCGGCAAGCTCAACCTGACGCTCACCTCCGAGCTGCCTGGCAACGTTGTCTCGCTCTCGCTGGACCCGGCAAACGTGACTCTCGAAGCGGAGCACTTCCCCGATGTCGATCACGAGCGGTTCGCGCGGCGCAAGCCACTGCTTTGGTTCTGGCAAATGTTCGACCGTTCGCCCGTCGGAACCAACCACTGGCTGGGTCTGCGCTTCCGCGCAATGCTGGGTCGCCACATCTTTGCACGCCTCGGCGCGGGCGTCAAAATTTTCCATGGCGTTGACCTGACCTTCGGCTACAACCTGAGCATCGAAGAAGGCGCGACCATCCGCCAGCGCGCCCTTTTGAACGACCGTGGCGGCATCACTATCGGCAAGGGCGCCGTCATTGGATCGTATGCCCGCATCTATTCCCACAGCCACGCCGCGCACGACTTCGGCGAGGTGACGCTGGCCGCAACCGTGATCGGCCCCGCAGCCCGCATCGCAAGCCACGCCATCGTATTGGCCGGTCAGCATGTCGCTGCTGGCGAACTCGTTGGCAGCTTTCCGGCTGATCGCGTCTGAACAAGCCGCGCGATCAACCGGCTCTTACAACTGATCGAAAATCTCGCGGAACTCCCATGCGCCTGATTTTCCTGCCAGCCACTCGGCCCCGCGGATAGCGCCTATCGCAAAGCCGCGCCGGCTGTGAGCGTCATGGCTAAGCTGCAGCGTGTCGGTCTCGCTCGCCGCAGTCACAACATGCTCGCCTTTAGCGTCGCCTACCCGATGAGAAGTGATTTCGACTTTGATTCCGGGCTGCGCGGCTTCAATGATTTCCCGCAGAGTGATCGCAGTACCGCTGGGAGCGTCAAGCTTCGAGACGTGATGAGTCTCGGCGATGGAGAAAGAGTAGCCTTCGAGTTGGGCCAGCGATGCGGTCAGGCGAAAGAGCTTTTGCACGCCAATGGAGAAGTTGGTTCCATAGAGCAATCCGCCTTTGTGCTGTTGGGCGAGAGATTTCATCTCATCGAGATGCGCGTACCAGCCGGTAGTGCCAACGACGACGCGCCCGCCGAGCGTGAGTATGGCGCGCATGTTTTCGACGGCGGCTTCGGCTGCTGTGAAGTCGATGACCGCGTCGACGCCGGCGAGACTGGTAGCCGTGAGTGCGGAGGCGTGCTGGTTCTCGTTGATGTCAAGCGCACGCACTGAGTGGCCGCGCTCGCGAGCGACGTCGGCAACCAGGCTGCCGGTTTTTCCCTTGCCCAAAACTAGAAATTGCATGATGACCTCGTCGAAAATGATTCAGATTCGTATTGCGGGCTAAAACCTTGCGGAACAACACCATTTTATCTGGTCACAGGATGCCGTGGCGTTATCCTGAAGTGGACCGATGCTTGACTCTCAATCGACCGCTCCAACGCACGCATTCTCTTTCGCGCCTCTCTCTCGACGCCGCAAGCGCCGCTGGCCGCGGATTCTGCTATGGGCGGCGGGCGGCCTGCTGGCCTTCATTCTGCTGGCTGCCGTCGCTGGCGTGCTGTGGCTGCGCTCGACGGCCAAAGCTGCGCTGCCAGTGCTCGATGGCGACCTGCACGTGGCCGGGCTCTCTGCCCCGGTCGTCGTCCGCCGCGACAGCCATGGCGTGCCCCACATTGAAGCGTCAAGCCAGGACGATCTCTTCGTGGCTCAAGGCTATGTCACGGCGCAAGACCGGCTCTGGCAGATGGACCTGCTTCGGCGCAACTCCAACGGCGAGCTGGCGGAGATTCTCGGCCCTTCGTTGGTTGGTCACGACCGTGCGCAGCGAGTGCTGCAATTTCGCAATACGGCGCGGCGCATCTATGCCAATCTGCCCGCCGACGACCGCGCCCGCCTCGACGATTATGCGCGCGGCGTCAACCTCTTCATCGCGCAAAATCAAGCCACGCTGCCGCCGGAGTTCAAGCTGCTGTTCTATCGCCCACAGCCCTGGAGCGGCGTGGATTCAATCTCGATTGGTCTAGGAATGGTCCAGTTGCTGGACACTCACTGGGATGTAAAGTTGAGCCGCGAGCGCATTGCCGCCAAGCTGAACAACCCCAAGCTGGAGGCCGATCTCTACCCAGTCGGCTCGTGGCGCGACCATCCGCCCACCGGCGTGCAAGTGGACCTGAGCCAGCCGCACCCTGAGCCAGCTCCGGCCACCGACGACGACGATGATGACGACGATCGCAGCCAGGCCAGTGTCGCCCCGCCTGCTCATGAAGACCTTCGCGCTTTGCGCGCCCTGCTCGGCCTGCCCGCGTGCAACGGCTGCACTCCCGGCTCGAATAACTGGGTCATCGCCGGACGCCACACCGCCAGTGGCCAACCGCTGCTCGCAAACGATATGCACCTCGGCCTGACCGAGCCCAACGTCTGGTACATGGCCGACCTCAAGGCGCCCGGCTACCACGCCACTGGAGTCGCCGTGCCGGGAATGCCCTTCATCATTGCCGGACACAACGAGCACGTCGCCTGGGGATTTACCGCGCTCTACGCCGACGTGCAGGACTTGTACGTCGAACAGTTGGACGGCAAAGGCAACTTTCAGGATTTGGACGCGCAGTGGAAGCCGCTACAAATTGATCACGAAGTCATCAAAGTGCGCGGCGGCAAAGACGTACTGCTCGATGTCCAGTTCACCACCCACGGTCCGCTGCTGAATCCGCTCTTCACCAAAGAGAAGCGGCCCATCGCGCTCAAATGGACGCTCTATGATCCGTCGCTGAATACGCTGCCGATCTATCAGCTCAACGTCGCATCCAACTGGACGGAGTTTTCCGCAGCGCTAGCCACGTGGTCGTGGCCCACGCAGAATGTGGTTTACTCGGACGATCAAGGACACATCGCTTATCACGCCATCGGCAAGGTGCCGAGCAGGATGCTTGGCTTCGGAGTTTTTGACAAACCTCTTCCGCACGGCAAGCTTGATCTGCGCTTTGAATGGGGAGATGAAATAGCAAACAAATGGATACCTTACATTCCTTTTGACGCAATGCCGCATTCTATCGATCCACCCTCTGGTTTTTTGGCCACAGCCAACTCCCGCGTGCGCAGCGAAAAGTTCCCAATCCGCTTGACCGACGAATGGGTCGATCCCTACCGCATAGAGCGCATCTACAAATCTCTAGAAGGACGCGACCATCTCACGCCTGCCGACATGCTCGCCGTGCAGACCGACGTATACAGCGAGGTCGATCAAGAGTTAGGCCATCGCTTTGCCTACGCCATCGACCACACGCCCTCAGCCGACGAGCGCCTCAAGAAAGCTGCCGATCTGATGCGCTCCTGGGATGGCCGACTCACCACCGACTCCGCCGCCGCTTCTCTGGTCACTCAAACTCGCTATGCGCTTTGGCCACTGATTCTCAAGCCCAAGCTAGGTGACGACGCCAAAGATTACCACTGGTCCGAATCTAACTTCGCCGAGGAAGAGATCGTCATGCACGCGAGCGCCGACTGGCTCCCGCTCGGCTACAAAAACTGGGACGCCCTCTTGACCGACGCCGTCCGCATCGGCATGGAGCAGGGTAAGTCCCCCAGCGACGTTGCCCGTTGGAGTTATGGAAGCTGGCATGTGGTTGATATCGAGCATCCGCTGGCTGCGTTTCTGCCGCTGGTGAGCCGCATAGCTGGAACTGGCGAGCAACCGCTCAGTGGCGACACTACCACCGTGAAACAAGTGGGCCGCGCCTTCGGCCCTTCGCAGCGCTTCATCATGGACTGGAGCAACATTGACGGCTCGACAGAAAACATCGTCCTTGGCGAGAGCGGCAATCCGTACTCGCCCTACTTCCGCGACCAATGGAAAGACTGGTACGGCGGCACGACCTTCGCACTACCCTTCAGCGAGGCAGCCGTCGCCGCGCAAACCCAGCACACGCTGCGGTTGCTGCCGTGAAACTGTCTTCTCATCACGACGACGGGGTGCCCCAGGTCTCGAATTTGAAATCTGGAATAACATCCTGTTGGCATCGCTTCGCCGGTCCCGCCATCATCCTCCTAGCCGCTGCCATAGCCATAGCGCCGCAACTCATCCACGGTCCATCTTGCGGTCACGACTTCGACTTCCATCTAGTCTCATGGTTCGATTGCCTCAACAGTTGGCGGCACGGGGTTCTCTACCCTCACTGGACAGCCAGCGCTAACTACGGAGCGGGCGAGCCGCGCTTCATCTTTTACCCGCCGCTCACCTGGATGCTCGGCGCAGCACTCGGCCTCGTCTTGCCCTGGACGCGTGTACCGATTGCAATGACGTTTCTGTTTCTGGCTGGCACGGGACTAGCCACCCGCGCGCTTGCCCGCCAGGCGCTCGACGACGGCGCAGCCACGCTGGCTGGTTGCGCGGCGATCTTTTCCGGCTACACGCTCTTCACCGCCTACGAACGCACGGCCTTCGCCGAGTTTGCCGGCGGCTGCTGGATTCCCCTGGTCTTGCTTTATCTCCTGCGCGAAAGCGCTCCATCGGCCAACACATTGGCTAGCCCTGCTCCCGCCTCTGTCTGGAGGAGTGCTCTCGATGCTTCCATCGTGCCGCTCGCTGTGGCCGTCGCCGGTGCATGGCTGGCGAACCCGACGGTCGGCGTGATGGCCTGTTACTTGCTCGTCGTGGTCGCACTAACGCGGGCTCTGCTCTTGCGCTCATTGGCGGTTCTGGTGCGTGCCGCAGCTGGCACAATGCTGGGGATGAGTCTCGTGGCCGCCTATTTAATCCCCGCGGCCTGGGAGCGGCGATGGGTAGATATTCTGCAGGTCACCGAAGATCCGGGACAGACTCTCGAAAACAACTGGCTCTTTGCCGTCCACGCTAACCCTGCCCTGCGGCTCCACGACGAGGTTCTGCGCACGGCCTCGATCATTGCCGTCGTGATGATCGCCGTGGCGCTGGGCGGCCTGCTGGTGAGTCGGCTGCGCGGGCGTCTCCCGGCAAAGCCGCAATGGTGGATTCCTCTTGCCCTGATCCCCATCATCGTTCTTGTCCTTCAGTTTCCCGTCTCGCACGCGCTGTGGAATCTCCTCCCTGAACTCCGCTTCCTGCAGTTTCCCTGGCGCTGGCTGCTGGTGCTGGAAGCGCCCATGGCGATCTTCTTCGCCTCGGCCGTTTGGCCCCCTCCCGAGACTCGGCTTTGGCGGCACGTTGCGGTTGCGGCTGCCTGCATTGCCGTCTTTCTGGCAATGACCCTCTGCGCGGATCGAGTCTTCTTTCAGGGTTGCGACGATGCGGGTTCTGTCACCGGAATGTTGCAGACTTATCGCGCTGGTCAGGGCTTTCAAGGTACTGGCGAATACGAGCCCATTGGCGCCGATAATTCCCTCGTCTCGACAAGCTTGCCGCAAGCCTGCCTGGTTGCCGATTCTTCCACTGTGCTGGGCGAGCCTCCTGCCGGTGCGGCAATCTCCAACGATCCTGACGCCGATGTACCCAATCCCATCTGGAGCGCGGGGCAGGGAAGTTGCGCGGCAACCTTCACCGCGCAACTCTGGCAGCCCGAGCATAAGCGGCTCCGCGTCGTCATTCCCGACGCCGGATTCCTGGTCTTGCGCTTGCGCAGTTATCCAGCCTGGCGAATTGCGGTGAACGGCCAGCTCGTTTCCGATCTGCCGCAGCGTGACGATGGCCTGATCGCCGTCCCGGTTCCGCAAGGCCCGATCGATCTCGCCGTGGATTGGACCACCACCACGGATGTTCTTGCCGGACGCTGGCTCAGCGTCCTTGCTGCGCTCTTGCTCGCAGCTCTTTGGTTCCTGGAGCGAAGGTTGAGCCGTTCTCGGTTATCATGAAAGAAATGTCTGTCGATGTAAAATCGCTTCTGCAAGAAGGCGCGGAGCTCACCAGCCAGGCGCTGGAGGAGCTTCTTTTCAGCGCCGAAACTGTGCCTGCTTCCATTCATGGCGCCATGCGTCACTCCACCTTCGCGGGTGGCAAGCGCCTCCGTCCGGTGCTGGCGTATCAGGCTGCTGTCACCATCGCCGGCTCGCTGCCCGCAGGAATCGCCCGGCTCGGCGCGGCTCTCGAAATGCTTCACACCTACTCGCTCATCCACGATGACCTGCCCGCTCTGGACAACGACGATCTGCGCCGCGGCAAGCCCACCTGCCACGTAGCCTTCGGCGAGGCCATCGCCATCCTGGCAGGAGACGCTCTGCAAACTCGCGCCTTTGAGGTGCTCGCAGGAATTGACTCGCCGCCTGCCGCAACCGTCCAGATCATCGGCCTCATCGCCAACGCCGTCGGCACCGTCGAGGGCATGATCGGCGGCCAGGTGCTTGACATCGAGAGCGAACATCTCAAGCCAACCCCGACCTTGGTCCAATCCATTCACCGAGCCAAAACCGGCGCGCTGATTCGCGTCAGTGTTGTCACCGGCGGAGTTTATGCCGGAGCCCTGGAGGACGACGTCGCTCGCCTGGATTTGTTTGGCCGCAAAGCTGGACTGGCTTTTCAAATCGTGGATGATGTGCTGGATTTGACGGTGGACTCGGCGCATCTGGGCAAGACCGCCGGCAAAGATGCAGCCACCGAAAAGGCAACATGGCCGGCTGTCTATGGTATCGAGCAGAGCCAGCGCGACGCCGCTCGACTCATTGAAGAAGCTTTCGCCGCGCTCGACCCCTATGGCAGCCGCGCTGATGGATTGAAAGCCGTTGCCCGCTACCTGGTCGAGCGAAAAAACTAGAGCGCGGCCTCTGAAATTTACTCACAAAAATCCTGTCATCCTGAGTGAAGTTGGGCGCTTTTTGCGCCCAGCGCAGTCGAAGGACCTGCTCTTCCAATGCTTGATTTTTCGACGAAGTTCGGAAACGCCTCGCTGCCGGCAGCTACTTCTTGGCTTTTCCGCCAGTACGGCTGCCCAGCAACCCTTCAAGCTCTTCTTTGAACTCGCGCACGTCTTTGAAATCCCGATAGACCGACGCGAAGCGGATGTAGGCGACCGTGTCCAGCCCTTTCAAATGATTCATGATCAGCTCGCCAATCTCGGATGTGGTCCGCTCCCGCTCAGGAGCGTCCACCAGAAAGGTCTCCGCGGCGTCCACAATGGACTCAAGATGAGCTGAAGACACGGGGCGCTTCTCGCAAGCGCGCAACAGGCCGCTGAGCACCTTTTGGCGGTCGAAGCGCTCCCGTCGCCCGTCCTTCTTCACCACCATGTAAGGGATTTCATCAATTCGTTCATACGTAGTGAAGCGGCGATTGCACCGCTCGCACTCACGCCGCCGGCGGATCGAGTCGGCCTCTTTGCTCTCGCGAGAGTCCACCACCCGATCCTGCCCGAAACCGCAATATGGACACTTCATCTTAGGGCGATTCTACGGCATGAGTGGGGTTAGAGGTCCACTCATGCCCCAAAATCCGCAATTCCCCACAGCAAACGCATGTCGGACTCGCAGTCAAGTCAGAGGGTGCTGACCTTGCAATTGCCGGCGTGCGCGACTGGATCGGTGGACTCACAGCGTCTTCCGAAAGATCATGAAGCTTGCGGCCGGACTCGCCACGATGTTGGCCAAGTGGACGGACATTCTTAAGCAATGATGAGCTGCCGCGAGTAGCGCAGAATCTCCTCTTCCAGTTGGCTGAGTTGCCCGATATTTTTCTGATGCGGGCTTTGAATTAGGCCCGCCGCTGCGAACTTGTCTATTTCAAGCAGACACTGCCTCGCCTTGATCGCCCTAGCTGGATTCTTTCCTGTTGAGCGGGGCAAGTTTCTCGACTTCATGCCACTTCTCTGGCGATGGAATATTCACGACACTCTCTAGCTGCCTGCGCAAATCCTCTCCGGTCTTCGTCTCGTCCAGAAGAGAATCTCTAAAGGCAAATCACAACGTATTCACAACGTATCGGCGTTTTCACATCAGCCTCGCCGCGCAGTCTCGATGGCGGCGATATCGATCTTCTTCATCGTCATCATCGCGTCGAAAACGCGCTTTGCCCCATCGCCACCAGCTGCCAGCGAATCGGTCAGTGCGCGCGGGGTGATCTGCCAAAAAAGTCCCCAGCGGTCCCGGCACCAACCACACTGGCTTTCCATGCCGCCATTGCCGACGATCGCGCTCCAGTATCGGTCAGTCTCTTCCTGATTCTCCGTCGCGATCTGGAAGGAGAAGGCTTCGGTGTGCTTGAACGCCGGTCCGCCGTTGAGACCTAGACAAGGAATGCCCAAGACAGTGAACTCCACCGTCAGTGCATCGCCCTTCTTGCCGCCCGGGTAGTCGCCGGGAGCCTCGTGAACTGCTGTGACTTTGCTATCCGGAAAGGTGTCGGCATAGAAGCGCGCCGCTTCATGCGCGTCTTTGTCGAACCAGAGGCAGATCGTGTTCTTTGGCTTCATCTTCGTGTGCTCCTGGTGCTCGATCAAGGTGAAGACCCCGGTCTCTTCTTCGGTCCTTAACGGTGAACCAACCAGACATCTAATTGTCTGATGCGGCCGAAGTTAAATTGGTCGCTACCCGTCCCCGCCTTTCTAAATCATGTCTCTGCCATGGGTCCCCAATGGGTTTGATGGTAAGTGCGAGTCGCCAGAAACTTCTCGAATACCGGAGTGCAAAATCCGCATCAGATTGATGCGGACATGATCGCCATACGCACGGTCACAGACGAAAGTCCAAAAATCGATGAAAGGAGAAAAGGAGATGACGATACAGATGGCAACACGCAAAGCGAGAGAAGGGGCACACGAAAGGCGTATCGAGATGAAGACACCCCCACTCGTGTCGGAGCATGAATGGGAGGCTGCGCGGCAACAACTCCTCGTGAAAGAGAAGGCCTTGACCCGCTCCCGTGATGCCTTGGCCGCTGAGCGTCGACGGATGCCGTGGATGGCAGTGGAGAAGAATTACGAGTTCGAGGGGCCCAAGGGTAAGGTTAGCCTGCTCGACCTGTTTGAGGGGCGCAGACAGTTGATCCTCTATCGCGCCTTCTTCGAGCCTGGAGTATTCGGCTGGCCCGAGCACGCCTGCCGCGGCTGCTCCCTGGGCGCTGATCAGGTCACCCACCTGGCCCATATAAATGCCCGCGACACGACCCTCGCCTACATCTCGCGTGCGCCGCAAGCGGATATCGCGCGTCTAAAGGCGCGTATGGACTGGGAAATGCCTTGGTACACCATGACCGACAGCTTCGACGTGGACTTCGGCGTGGACCAATGGCACGGCCACAATGCATTTATTCGCGACGGCGACAAGGTCTTCCGCACATACTTCATCAACGGCCGTGGCGACGAGGCGTTGGGAACAACCTGGAGTTATCTCGATATGACACCGCTCGGTCGTCAGGAAACCTGGGAGGATTCGCCTGAAGGTTACCCCCAGACTCCGCCGTACCAGTGGTGGAACTGGCACGACAACTATGATGCTGAGCCCGCGCCTCACCCAAAGTGGGTCGATATCATAAGGGATCCTCACGAAGCTGCCATTCGAAGGCGAGACGCAGAGGCGAATCAGGATCCCGCCCTGGTGGACCCAGAGGAGGAAGAAATCGAGGAACTGCAAGAGGACGACCCGGGAAATCAAGGCGCTTAGACTTAAGGTGACACATGACTGCCTTGACTGGGGGAGAGTCCGGGAACGCTTGGAGGTGCAGTGATTGCTCTCTCAGGGTCGTGCGCTGAACCGTTACGTTGCCACTAAGGATTTCAGACATAATCCTTTTCGAAAATGCTCAAAAAACTTGAGTTGAAAATTAATTTATTGTGTTCAGCCTTCACATCGGTTCGTATCTGCTCCCTGCGGTTACGAACGCCTTCCCCTGGCCAAACAATCTGTCGCATTTGCACGCCACTTTGGAGGTCAGCTCGCTCCAGATGCAAAAACAATTTCCCACGCGTGATCAGGCAGGGAAATACGTCGATCAGTACCTCGCCCGTGTGCTCGCCTCCACCGATGCCATCGACCTCATCTTCTACATGAACGCGAGCCATAATTACGACCCATTGGATCTGTTCGGGACCCGCGCGGCGCATTGTTGATGCGTCGTATTTCCTCGATACCTCCATCGTCGCCGATTGTTCCTTCAACCAGCTCATACCCGAGTAATGCGATGAGGCGTCCGCGAACGGACAGCGGTCTCGCGTTGCCGTACCAGTCGACACAAGATGCTCGCCATCCGTCATTCTTTGCCAAGTCCAGTCTGGCGCCGAGCTCTCCGATTTCGTGGAAGTGCAAGGCAGAGTTCCTAAGGAAGAGAATCGCTGCAGAATTCTCGAATCTAAGTTTGACAATCAACTTACACCCACATGACAACTTAGGTTGAAAGTCCACCTATAGTCAGGCGTACTGAGCCATCTATTAAGCACGCTCCGTGGCGAAGACTGAAAATGGAAAGTTCGGCGGCATCCTCCCCTGATCGCTGCCGATTTCCCAATCGCATTTCAAGGAGAATTCTTATGTCTTCCCCGATCTTTTGTGCGGGTCCGCGTCTCGCCCTTCGGGGGCGTCTGCTTGCATCTCCGCTGTTGTTGACCCGCTTTGCGCTGCTGGGCAGCATGCTTTTGGTCATGCCCGCGACTGCCTTTTGCGCAACGCCTGAGGTGACGACGACCGCGCTGGCCGTCACCTCAGGAGGCGACGCGGTCACGACGGTCACCTCGGAAAGCGTGGTGACGCTGACCGCGACGGTGCTGGCTGGGACGACACCGGTTTCGTCCGGGCTGGTCGACTTCTGTGACGCCACAGCGGTCCACTGCGAAGATGTCAATATTCTCGGCACGGCCCAGTTGACTAGCGCGGGAACGGCGGCGTTCAAGTTCCGGCCGGCAATCGGGAGCCACAGCTACAAGGCCGTCTTTGTGGGGACAAGCAGCAATGCGGGCAGCTCCTCGGCCGCGACGGCGCTGTTGGTGACCGGGACTCCTACAACGGCAACCACCATTGCGCAGACTGGCAGCGCGGGCAACTACACGTTGACAGCGACAGTGGGCGGCACAGCCAGCGCGGCACCGACAGGGACCGTGTCATTTTTGGATTCGAGCAACGGAAATGCGCTGCTGGGCACGGCGGCGCTCGGTGCCGGCTCGGCGGGACTGGGCTTCTTCCAATCTTTCAACCGGGAGGTGAGCCAGCAGACTCTGCCTCCCACCATCTCCGCCGCAGTAGCAGATTTCACCGGCGATGGCATCCCCGACCTCGCTGTGGTCGCGGGCCAGGCCACCGAGGGGACAGACACTTTATCGATCCTTGCGGGCAACGGGGACGGCACGTTTAAGATCGCCTCGCCGATCTCTACCGCGCTCTTTCCCTATGGCCTCTTCGTGGGCGACTTCAACAGCGACGGGATTCCGGACATTGCAGGGCTCGTCTCCTGTCCAGGCAGAATCTGCCTCGGTGCGCTCCTCGGCAAAGGAGACGGCACATTTACGACCGTCGCAGGACCCAATTGCCAGAGTTGCACTGTCATGGCAGTCGGCGACTTTAACGGCGACGGAATTCTCGACCTTCTCGTGATCATCAATAACAACTTTCAAGGTGTGTATACGCTGCAAGCGTATCTGGGCAATGGCGACGGGACATTTACGGCGGCGACAGGAGCCACGATAACGATAACGCCAACGATTGAAGGTAACTTTCCTGCGATTGCGGTGGCGGACTTCAACGGTGACGGCAAGCTTGACGTGGCTACATCGACGGGCGACATCCTGCTGGGCAACGGAGATGGGACTTTCACCGCGGCAGCGAGTCTAGCCACGGGATTCGGCCCCTACAGCATAGTGACGGGCGACTTTAACGGCGATGGCATTCCAGATCTGGCGGTCCTCGACTCTGAGATCGTCTCGGAACCGGAGACGTCGCTGCTGGTGTTTATGGGCAAGGGGGATGGGAGCTTTAATGCGCTGCCGGCAAGCATGATCGCAGACCAGAACAACTCGGCGTCGGGCCTGACGATCGGCGACATCATCGGGAACGGTACCCTCGATCTGGTCGTCACGATCAAGAACGAAAATGATGGCGCTGAGAACCTAATGGTGCTGTTGGGAAACAAAGATGGCACGTTTACTACCGCTCAGGGGGTGAGCTCCGATGTAGACACCAATCCCACGGTCGTCGCGATAGACGATCTCAACGGCGATGGCGCCGGAGACTTGATCCTGACTGGGGTAAACATATCCGGCTCGGGGAATATAACCATTGCCACGGCGGCGCTGCTGGCCGAAACCCATTCAGCAGTCGCAACGGCGACGGGAGTAGCTGTGCTGCCGCTTGCCTCGGGAACCCACCAGGTGGCGGCAAGCTACTCTGGCGACAGCGCCAACAACGCCAGCATCTCCCTGCCGACTTCGCTGACCGCTGGTGCGGGCATGTCGGCGACCAGCGTCTCGGCTTCTCCCAGCCCGGCCGGCAATGGCTTGGCAGTGACCTTGACGGGAACCGTGACCGGCAGCGGCCTTACGCCCACCGGGACAGTGACCTTCTATGACGGTGCCACACTTTTGAGTTCAGGCACTCTGAACTCGAACGGCGTGGCCAAGGTGACATGGAGCGCATTTGCCGTTGGCCAGCATTCCATCACGGCCGGTTACGGAGGTGATACCAATTACACGGCGTCGAACTCGATGGCGGTTCTCTTGACGGTATTAAACACAGCCGTTCCCACGGTGACCGTCATGCTCTCCGCATCGAGCATCACGACTGCGCAGGCATTGACAGCGACGATAACTGTCAGCGGCGCAACCGGCAATCCAACGCCGACCGGCTCGGTAACACTATCCGGCGGCGGCTACACCTCGGCGGCGACGCTTCTCATCAGCGGTGGAGCAACAATCAATATACCTGCCGGATCGCTTGTGGTCGGGACGAACTCACTGACGGTCACCTACACACCCGACTCAGCAAGCTCCACGATCTATAGTCCAGCGACGGGAACCGCTTCGGTCACCGTGACCGCGCCGAATCTGCTCCCGTCCGTCACCAGCACGTCCCCGGCATTTACTGACGCGGGCGGCCCGGCCTTCATGCTCATCGTCTACGGCACGGGATTCGCGACTAACTCGACGGTCTATTGGGGTGCCTCCGCTCTGCCCACAACCTTCTTGAGCGCGACGCAACTCAGCGCGCAAGTCACGGCGGCGAACATCGCCAACGCAGGAACTAACGCCGTCACGGTCGAGACTCCAATGCCGGGCGGAGGCACTTCCAATTCAATGCAGTTTGAGGTCGACTCTGCCGGCTTCGCATCGACGGCACCGGAATTTTCCCCAACGACGGCGTCAGTAACTGGCGGTTCACCGGCCAACTACTCGGTAATCCTGCCGTCAATGGTTCAGACCGCCTCGGTAAGCTGCCTGAATCTACCAGCGGGGGCGACCTGCAGCTATTCCTCGAGCATGGTGACAATCACAACCTCCACGACAACGCCCAAGGGAACCTATCAGGTGACGGTGGTCTTCACGGAAACCGTCTCGGGAGTAGCCGCGGATTGGATTTTGCTGCCGATCCTTCTACTGCCTCTGGTATTTCTGAGGATGAGATTGAGTAAGCGTGCCGTGTGGATGACTGCCTGCCTGGGGTGCGTCTTGCTTGCCGCGATGGTCTTCACGACCGGTTGCAGCGGTGGCAATTCAAACCAAACACCGCCGCCTCCACCTCAGACCCACCAGGTAACAAGTTCGGCCGCGGTCATGCTCACCGTTCAATAGCGCGCGAGAAACAAATACTTCTTGACATTCGATTGCGACTATATTATGACTATAGTCATTTATGACCACAGTCTATTCCAGACGCGAACGGAAGAAAATTGCCGCCCGAGCACAGATATTGACTTCGGCGATCGATCTCTTCTCGCGGCGCGGCCTGGAAGCGGTAACGATCGATGAGATTGCAATTGCCGCCGATGTCGGAAAAGGGACAATTTACAACTATTTCTCCACAAAAGAAGACATCGTGGTGGCATTCATGGCCGGTCTAGAGGCGCGTATGGCGCCCAGAATCGCTCGCTTCAGGCCGGGAAAGCGGAAGGTGCATCGCGTTCTTGCCGATTACATTCTGCTTCACTTCCGGCTGAAGGAGCCATATCACGCCTTCGTTCGAGTGTTTCTGGCACAGATGTTCCTGGATACCGAGCGATTTCTTCCGTACATGGTGGAGCTGCAGAAGTACATCGATCCGCCACTCAAAACGCTCTTTAACTCGCTCCAACAGCGCGGGGATATCCGGGCTGACATCGATATTTCGCAACTCATCCTAAGCTTCAAAACAATGCACCTGGGTCTGACGGCTCTCTGGGCCGTCGAAGGCCCACCTTATGAGCAAACCGCTCATGTGGTTCGTCAGCAAATGCGGTTTTTCACCGAAGGCATCCAAAGGAAGGTACCATGAAAAGCAGATTTACCACGCTCGCAGTTCTTCTTGCCTCTACGCTCGTCTCCTCGATCGCTTCTGCGCAAATTCCCGCGCCAGGCGGCGGGCCTCTCTCGCGTCATTATCGCGTCGGAGAAACGCTCACCTATCACATGACCGCAACCAATGATGACTGGCATTACACCGCGGACGCTTCCGGCACAACTAGAAAGACGGACAGTGGCAGCATCATTGAGGAGTTTCGTTGGACCGCCATGGCCTCCAACGGCCAGACCATTACCCTGTCACCAACGATGGTTCAATTTCGCGAGCCTCTTTCCCTGGATCCCAACTGGGCGCCGTCCGGCTTCGATATGAGCAAAGTGGACTCGAAGATGGTGGGGCCAATTACAGATATGATGACCTTCTATGTAGACCTCTGGCTTATGAACAAAATCGGAATTCTGCAGCACGCTGGAGATCACTTTTACGTGCCAAATCCGCAGGTCAGTTCATGGGCCGATGGTACGCATGTGCTAATCGGAAAAGATCAAATCGACTTCGACCTAAACCTTCAGTCGATTGATCCTGTCAAGCAGACGGCCGTGGTTGTCGTTCATCATGTGCCGTCGGCCAAACCCAATCTGCAGCTTCCAGCCGATTGGATGATGGTCCCGGTCGCGGACACCGCGAATAACTGGGTTGAAGTTACGAAGACAAACGAAGGAAAGTACGAAGCGGGGGTCGGCAAGGAAACGTTTGATGTCACCATCATCGTAAGTACAGCGGACGGCAGAATCCTCTCGGCAAGCATGGAAAACCCTGTGCTGAGCAACAGCCGTTCCTGCGAGGACGCAGCGCTGACCAAGTGCGGCGTTGCACAGCTGCACACTATCCACCGGCACATTGAGATAGTGCTAACGAAATAACGTCCGCGGTGCTACCGGTTCCGCATCGTTTCAGGGCTGTCAGTTGCAAATACTATCCCTGCAGGGTGAACGACGCCGGAAGGATCGATACTTCCGCTGTATCACCAGGTTGGGCTGGCAACAGAAAGACTGAGAAATCCGGAATTCTAGTTCTCGAAAAATGCGCTCATCGCTAGTCGATTAGTACCGGGCAGTGTGCCTCCAGCGAAGCTGCCATTCGTTGCAAAAACAATGTCGACGAGACAGGCCAGAGGACCCCAGGCGGTCCAATCATCCTGGTTTTCGCTTGAACTCCCATCCTTTGCTCGGTGTGGTCCCCACCACCTGAATGAAGCGAATCCATAAGTGTTCAAGTTCGATTGTGCTCGTGTCGATAAACAATTCATCATGAGACCCCTTGGGTTTGCTAAGCCGACACCCAATCCGATGGCCTTCATTGCGGCATACCGGGAAGGGCGGATGCCGGAGGCTGTTCTCGGGTAGTGCAAAAGTCCGAAGGCGGAATTTTGGCGGTCAATTCACCGCCGAGTCGGTGGTTCACATGGTTTAGTCAGTGAACCGCTTCTCTAACTCGAACTCCCTGAGCCAGTCTTCGAGTTCTCTGCGAACCCTTCTGAACGCCTCGGGCCGCTTCTCAGCCGATTCCGCTGCCGGGTCTTCGAAACTGTGATGAATCCTCTCAGCCGAACCCGGAAAGTACGGGCAGGACTCTTTTGCGTTATCGCAGACTGTGATGATGAAATCGAATTGTTGCCCGATGAACTCATCCACCGATTTTGAGCGGTGCTTTGAAATGTCGATGCCGACCTCCGACATCGCCGTCACAGCGTTCGGGTTCAGCCCCACCGGGCGGGTACCTGCACTGAACACATCGAATCGGTCGCCAGCCTTGCTCTCAAGCAAACCTTCGGCCATCTGGCTCCGGGCAGAATTTCCCGTACACAAAATCAGAACTCGCTTTTTCATGCCTTCCTTACTGAGCCGCAAATTGGCACGGCCACGCCATTGTTTGTCGGTTCCTTGAAATATCGCCGTTGGAAGAACAGGGCTACGTTGACCAGCCCAATCAGAGCCGGAACTTCGACCAGCGGCCCGATAACTGCCGCGAACGCCGCTCCTGAGTTGATGCCGAACACTGAAACAGCGACGGCGATTGCAAGTTCGAAGTTGTTGCTGGCGGCGGTGAAGGCCAGCGTGGCGGTCTTCGAGTAGTCCGCGCCCAGCCTGTGCCCCATGTAAAACGAGACGAGAAACATCACTACAAAGTAAATCAGCAGCGGCACCGCAATGCGTATCACGTCAAGCGGCAAGCGAACGATGTATTCGCCCTTCAGTGAGAACATGACCACGATGGTGAACAGCAGGGCGATGAGCGTGATAGGGCTGATGCGTGGGATGAAGTTCTTCTCGTACCAGTCCCGCCCTCGTGCTCTAACCAGAACCAAACGGGTGGCTATCCCAGCAAGGAACGGAATCCCGAGATAGATAAAGACGCTCTTCGCGATGTCACCGATGGAGACGTGTACCACCGAGCCGTGGAGTCCGAACCACTCCGGAAGTTTCGTCACGAAAACCCAAGCGTAGACCGAGTAGAAAAGCACTTGGAACACAGAGTTGAAGGCCACCAGACCAGCCGCATATTGAGTGTCGCCTTTTGCCAGTTCGTTCCAGACGATGACCATGGCGATGCAGCGTGCCAGCCCAATCATGATGAGTCCCGCCATGTACTCGGGATAGTTGCGTAGAAAGACAACTGCGAGGCCAAACATCAGCACCGGGCCGATTACCCAGTTCTGGAGCAACGACAGCCCAAGTATTTTCTTGTTGCGGAAGACCTCGTGCAGTTCTTCGTAGCGCACTTTTGCCAGAGGCGGGTACATCATCAGGATGAGGCCGACAGCGATGGGAACCGAGGTTGTGCCGAGGCTGAAGCGATTCAGGAAGGGCACAATACCGGGCATCGCCCACCCAGATGCAACACCGACAAGCATGGCTCCAAAAATCCAAACGGTCAGGTAGCGGTCAAGAAACGAGAGTCTTGATGTGGTCTTCGACATTTCAGGTCCTTTGGGCCCCGGTCAATGTGGTCGGCAAGGGAGCCCCTTCGAGCCGAAAGAATTTTTGCGGAGTACAGCAAGCGCGACTAAGTTTCGCTCGGTCGCGCTCCATTTCACGGTCTGACTGGAGTGAGTTCAGAACCTCTCGAATAATCCCTTTAGCCGTCTGCTGTTTAGGCTCAGCCAAGCGGTAATGCATCCACTTCCCCTCACGACGCACCTGAACCAGACCAGCACGCCGCATGTAGGCGAGATGGCGCGAAATCGTTGACTGCGGCAGTCCAAGAATCTCGATGAAATAGCAGACGCAGACCTCTTGACCGCTCATCAGGTTCAATAGTCTGAGACGTGTCCGGTCTGCCAATGCCCGAAACAGCAACTCCATGCCCATCTCCTCATATCCGCCTTGGCGCATTTAAAACATAACACTATATTTGTATAAGCGGATATGAAAAAAAAGGCTATTAATGAACGGCGTTACCATAGATGCGGTTCGCAAGTGGGGACTCTCGGACGATACTCCGAAGCCGCCGACACGCTCACATGCCGAGAATTAACCGGGGGATGGTCTACCTCGAGAGCGTGCCTCATCGCCGGTAGCCGTGCGTCCTGACTGAGAGTAAAGTTTGGTACTGTACGTTGTGTTGCCATTGGTATCAAAGTTCTCCTCTCGGTCAATACCGAAAAAACAGGAAAACTAAGCATTTCCGTTGGCTTTTCTTAGGAAGCTAACCTAATCTATTGATTCTAAACAGTTGGTGCCGAAGAAGGGACTCGAACCCCCACACCCTTGCGAGTACGTGGACCTGAACCACGCGCGTCTGCCAATTCCGCCACTTCGGCACAGTACGCAGGTCCAGCATCTCCGCTGAACCGGCAGCAGTACTGAGTCTCGCAAATGCGGCACCGTGTGTCAAATTCCGGCCCACGAAAACAGGCCCGAAGCACCTGATTTCTCGGCCCCTGTCTGCAACTCCGGCTTACACCAGCTTCGCATCCAGCGAAATCTCTGTGTTGTTCGCGAACAGCTTGGAAATCGGGCAACCCGCCTTGGCGTCCGCGGCAGCCTTGGCAAAAACCTCCTGAGAAGCGCCGGGAACCTTCGCCGTCGTAGTCAGCGCGATTTTAGTGATGGCGAAGCCGCCCTCCACCTTGCCCAGCGTAACCGCCGCCTGGGTCTCGATCTTCTCCGGCGTCAACCCCGCGCCGCCCAATTGCGCGCCCAAAGCCATCGAAAAGCAACTTGCGTGAGCCGCGGCAATCAACTCTTCCGGCGTGGTGCCGCTCTCCGAGCCCTCAAACCGTGTGGCAAAAGAGTAATTCGCGTTCTTTAACACGCCCGTTGCTGTTGAAATCGTGCCCTTGCCTTCCTTCAGTGAACCTGTCCAAACTGCGCTAGCCTTGCTTGCCATTGAGCCTCCTTGGGGATTGTGGAATGTTTGCGATCTGAATAGCCAAATATGCCGCCGCCAAATGAACAGACAGCCGCCCTGCCGATATGCCAGCCTTCAATGGATGCTCCAGAGTGCGACCAGGATGCGAAACCCTCTCCTCAAACGGAGCTCATACAGTTTTTAGCCGCGCGATGCTCAGCAGATGTGCGCGAGTAAGCACCTTCCTGGTCAACCCGGTCAGCGCCATTCCCTCCGCCTCACTCAGCGGAACCCAACGCCGCACGCCGCCTGCCACGGTCATCGTCTCCACATCGTCCTCAAGAACCGTGCGAATGCGCGCATAATAATTCACCTGCATAATCGAATGGCGCAACGTCATCTGCAGATCCTTCTCAGGAACGGCAGTCTCTGTGAGTGTCGGCAACTCCCACATCCGCGGCATCACGGTCAGCGCAGTCGGCCGCTGCTCCAGCAAAACCTCCCGGTGCGCGTCGCCAATCCGCTGTCTGCCGTTACGCACAGAAAGCGCGTAGGCCACCTCGCGGCAGATCATCCTTGGTCGCGGCGCGGTATCGTGTTCTCCTTGCGTTTTGCAGTCATCGGCCACGGGGCACGTCGGGCATTGCGGATTGCGCGGCAAACAGATCGTCGCACCCAGCTCCATCAGCGCCTGATTCGAGTCGCCGGAGTGATCGCGATCCACCAGTTCGGCAGCCAGTTCCTCAATCTTGTGCCGCACCTGAGAGCCCCCGCCGCTCCGGCTACCGGTAGACAAGCCCTCCATCCGGCACAATACCCGCTCCACATTGCCATCCACCACGGCCACCGGCTCCCCGTGCGCAATGCTCGCGATAGCCGCCGCCGTGTAAGCCCCGATCCCCGGCAGCAGGCGCAGTTCCTCGGCTGTCCCAGGCAGGCAACCCTGGTATTCGTCAGCCACAAACTGCGCTGCCTTATGCAGCATCCGTGCGCGGCGATAATACCCCAGCCCGCTCCATGCGGCCAGCACCTCTTGCTCCGTAGCCAGCGCCAGCGAAATCAACGTGGGAAAGCGCTCCATGAATGCCTTGTAGCGCTCCACCACCACGGCAACGCGCGTCTGCTGCAGCATCACCTCAGAGACCCATATAGCGTAAGGGTCCCGGCTATTTCTCCAGGGAAGCTCCCGGCGGCAACGCAGATACCACTCCATCAGCCGCACGCGTACTCGCGCGATCTTTTCCCTGCCCCAGACTCTCTTCCCCATCCGCACAGCTTATCAGCAGAGCAATCGCCAAGGCTAAAATGCCAATGACACCATCCATTACGACGGTACTTGGACCCGTCGCCTCGGGGTCACCAGCCGTCACATGCTTTGCTGAGCGAAGTCGAAGGACCTGCTTCTTGCTTGGCTGAACTGGAATGATTGGGTGCCCCATCCATTCGCGCTCTTTGCGAATGGGTGGGAAAGAATGTCACCCTTTTCCTGGCGGATCAAAAGAGAGGCCGTAGGTCGGAAAGGCTTGGGTGATCTAGGATGATTGGGTGCCCCATCCATTCGCGTTCTTTGCGAATGGGTGGGAAAGAATGTCACCCTTTTCCTGGCGGATCAAAAGAGAGGTCGTAGGTCGGGAAGGCTTGGGTGATCTAGGATGATTGGGTGCCCCATCCATTCGCGCTCTTTGCGAAT
>Ga0116117_1000052_pt1 | contig 51625 bp, 36 predicted proteins | sample June2015DPH_11_1_FD_89790 | JGI IMG/M metagenome (GOLD analysis project Ga0116117, IMG submission 89790) | Peatland microbial communities from SPRUCE experiment site at the Marcell Experimental Forest, Minnesota, USA - June2015DPH_11_10 | ecosystem: Environmental > Terrestrial > Soil > Wetlands... | reverse complement strand
TCACCACACCATCGACGCCAGCTTCGATTTGCGAAGTTCGCGCTGAAGTGACGGTTGCGTCTCCAATCACCCGCATGGGCAGCGGACAAAAAATCAGAAAAAGCCCGGCGGCGATGGCCAGCGCGATCACGGACCAGCGCCGGCTTTTTTCCATGGCCAGAAAACGTTTTTTCCGCTGCAGCAAAGGCTCCAGAAGATTGATGAACGGAACTTCCCGATAAAGGGATGCGTTGCGGAGGGCGACCGTGGCCTGGCCCGCCAACACTTTGATCATCTCCAGATGAGCCACGGTCAGAAAATCGGGATCGCTGCTTTCAAAAGAGAGCACACCCAGCCGACCCTGATCGTCGATCAGCGGCATGGCATAAAACGCCCGCATGCCCGACTCCGAAAAATAAGCGGCAAACTTAGCCTGAGTTTCGGCACGGGGATCGTTAATCTTTTCTCCGTGCTGCGTGATGTGAATTTCCTGGTTCGAGATCGAAGCCCACTCCAGCATCCCTTTCAAAGAAGAGACGGCAGGGTCCGAATGATTGATCTGGGTCATGCCCGAGACTGCTTTCAGTTGCAGCACGCCGCGCTGCTCCAGGCCGATGGCGGCGCGTTCGAAGGCGATGATGGCTTGCGTGTGATTGACCACAGCCTGCAGCACGCGATCCAGATTCAGGGTAGAGGTAATTTCGGCGCTGACCTGAACCAGGGTCTGCAGAATTTCGACCTTGCGCTCGGAGAGCAACAGGCTGGCGTTGTGTAGAGCGTTGCTCGCGGTCTCGCAGATGTTGGTAAGAAGGAACTCGTCGTCGTCATCGAAGGGCACGCCATCCAGCCGGTTCACGGCCTCAATCACCCCCACCAGGCTTTCCTGCTCCATCAGCGGCGCGCCCAGCAGGGAAAAAATGGGCGCATTGGTATTGCCGGCGTTGCGCTTGCGCAAGCGCTCGTCACCCGCATCGTCGATCAGAACCCCTTCGCCATTATCGGATATATCTCCCGCAACCCCGTCGCCCGGCCTCTGCACCTGGCCGATGGTTACCGTCGGATCGAAACCCTCCGATCGCATCAATTCCAGCGCGTCGTTATTCACCATCCACAGATTTACGGCCTGAACCCCCATCACCTCCTGAAACTTCTTGGCGATGATGCCGAGCAACTCATCCATCTCGAGAGTTGAGTTGAAGACCTTTTCCAGGTCGTACATCTGGGTAACGCGGCTGATGGAATGAAGGCTGGCGTTGCGTTCGGCTTCATAGGACCGAGCCGCGGCCAGCGCGGGCGACGCCAGCTTGGCCACCCGCTCCAGAGCCTCCAATATCGCTTCCGGAAATGGCTGCTCGTAACTGACCAGTTCGATGGCGCCGAACAGGACCTCATCTACGAAAAGTGGAACATAGGCGAGCGCGGCTATCGTCCGGCGAATATCGAGGTGGGCGTAGTCCTCGCGCTGCAATTCAGCGCCTTCGAAGACCATCAAGGTTTTGTTTTCCGCCACGCTGCCCAGCGTCCCGGAGTTGAATTCCAGCGCGCCGCCGACCTTGACCTCACCGGCAATTGCCTTCAGGGTCCAGGCCGGGTTATCCAGCTCCTCAATGATGTACACCACCACGGCGATGCCGGGGAGAAGTTGGGCGACCTGATCGGCCGTCACCTGGGCGCGGGGACGCACTTCGGCTCGCGCCAATAAGGCGGCGGCAAATTCGGCCACCGGAAGGATGAATTCAGACCTTTGAGTCGCCATGAAAGGCGTTTCGCACTACGCAAAATCTTCGCAGCGCAGATCGCCCGCCCAAAGGGGAGATTGCCCGGTCTCGGCGGGTGATTCGGCATCTTAAGCTGCCGGTGAAAAGCCGGTCAACTTTTATTTGAGAAGGGCAACCGAAGCCGGCCGGCACTTTGCATCTTTTTGCAGTATCCCCTAGAAAGCCGGGCGGCCGTCATTTACTATGGGCGACCAGAGCACAAGGCGCCAAGATGGCCGCAACCACCGAACCTAACCTGGAGAATGAACTTGGGCCCGCCGAGAGAGCGGCCGGCGCTTGCGTGTTCGTGCTCTTTGGCGCCGCCGGGGATTTAACCAAGCGCAAACTGGCGCCCGCGCTCTTCAACTTGGGTAAGGCGAAGCTGCTGCCGGAACACTTCGCGGTGCTCGGCGTTTCGGTCGACGACCTGGGCCTGGAAGATTTTCGCGACCAGGTCACCAGTTTTCTTCCCGCCGGGGCGGACTCGGCCGATGCCCTGGAGTGGTTCCGCAAGCGCTTGTTCTACCAGCGCGGCGACTTTGCCGATCCGGATACGTATACAAAACTCAGTGCGCGGCTGGCCGCGATCGACAGCGAGTTGCATACCGAAGGCAATTATCTATTTTATCTCGCGACGGCGCCCAAGTTTTTTTCTCCGATTGTGCAGCAGTTAGGAAGCGCGGGACTTTCGCGGCAGCAGGAGGGACGCTGGCGCCGCGTCGTCATCGAGAAGCCTTTCGGACACGATCTGGATTCGGCGCGAGCTCTGAATCGCGACATCAAAAGTGTCTTGCAGGAAGATCAGATCTTTCGCATCGATCATTATCTGGGCAAAGAGACGGTGCAGAACATCATGGTCTTCCGCTTCGACAACGCTATTTTCGAGCCCATCTGGAACCGCCGCTACATCGATCATGTGCAGATCACGAACGCCGAAACCGTTGGCGTGGAGCGGCGCGGCGGATACTTCGACACGGCAGGCACCTTGCGCGATATGGTTCCCAATCACGTGATGCAACTGCTCAGCCTGACCGCCATGGAATCTCCGGTCTCGTTTCAGGCGGACGCGGTGCGCAACGAGCAAGCCAAAGTTTTACACTCCATCCAACCGCTGAAATCGGACGACGTTCTGCAGAGTTGCGTGCGCGGACAATATGGCCCGGGAGTGCTCGGCGCGGAAAAAGTGGCCGGGTATCGGACGGAGCCCGGGGTCGCGGCGGAATCGCGCACCGAGACGTTTGTGGCATTAAAGCTGAACATCGACAATTGGCGCTGGGCCGGAGTGCCTTTTTATTTGCGCACCGGAAAGCGGCTGGCCTTACGGCACACTGAGATCGCAATTCAGTTCAAACGCATGCCCTTCGAGCTTTTTCGTAATGCGCCTTTTCGCACCCTGCACACCAATACGCTGGTCATTCAGATTCAGCCGGTGGAGGGAATTTCGCTGAGCTTTGGAGCGAAGATTCCGGGTCCTCTGCTGCGGGTTGGGTCGGTGGAAATGAGTTTTGAGTACTCGAAGTATTTCGGCGCCGACGCCTACACCGGCTACGAAGTGTTGTTGTATGACTGCATGATCGGGGACGCAACTCTCTTCCAGCGCGCCGACATGGTGGAAGCGGGCTGGAGGGTAGTCGATCCGGTATTGGACGTGTGGCGAGCCTTGCCGCCGCGCAAGTTTCCGAACTATGCCTCGGGAAGTTGGGGGCCGGCGGAGGCCGATCAATTGCTGCAGTTGAGCGGACGCCAGTGGAGGAGAATCGCACCATGATTCTTAATCAACAATGATTCTTGCCGGAGAGATCGGCGCAACCAACATACGGCTGGCGGCTTTTGAAACCGAGGGCAACCGGCTGCAATGTGTGGTGGAAAAGATTTACCTGAGCCAGCAGCACGACGGCTTGTCCGGCGTTCTTGCTGACTTCGTAAAGAGCGAAGGGATTCCCGTTCACAGCGCCTGCCTTGGCGTGGCCGGGCCGGTGCGCGCGGGACGAAGCAAAATCTCCAATCTGCCCTGGGTCATCGATGCGCAGGAAGTCGCCAAACAGCTAAGACTGAATTCGGTGGGACTGCTCAACGATCTCGAGGCTTACGCATACGGCATCGATGGCTTGGACTCAAAAGACTTCATCACGCTGAGCGAGGGCGCCGAAGATGCCGAAGGCAACCGGGCCGTCATTTCCGCCAAGACTGGGCTGGGCATGGCAGGCCTTTACTGGGACGGATTTCGGCATCATCCCTTTGCCTGCGAAGGCGGACACGCTGACTTCGCGCCGCGGAACGATCTGCAGATGGAATTGCTGGCGTACTTGCAGAAAAAGTACGGGCGCATCAGCTGCGAACGTATTCTCTCCGGGCCCGGCATCAAGAATATCTACGACTTTCTGCGCGACGCGCACAAGGCCGAAGAGCCGGACTGGCTGGGGGAGCAGATGAGCGCCGCACCCGACCCTCCGGCGCTGATCTCGCAAATGGCGCTCGAGGCTAAGGCTGCCATCTGCGATCAGGCCTTGACCCTTTTTGTCAGCGTCTTCGGCGCCGAGACCGGGAACTGCGCGCTGCATTACATGTCCACGGGTGGGATTTTTATTGGTGGTAGTATCGCCGCAAAGATCGTGCCCAAGATGAAGAATCCAGTTTTCCTGGAATCTTTTCTGGACAAAGGGCGCATGGAAGTCATCCTTAAGGACATGCCCATCAAGATCGTGGCCAATGACGACACCGGCTTGATTGGCGCGGCCCGCTACACGCTCATCCAGAAGGCATTTCGCAAGGAGACGAAATCCGCGTAATGAGATCGCCGTTGTGTAAGCAAGCTCAGTGCGACGACTGAAAAGTTTGGAAGTACGCGACCAGAGCCCGGAGCGTTGCGGCATCGTAGTTCGGGTTGGCGGGCATTTCTGCTTGGGGATTTTCTGCCTGCGGATTGCGAACGTAGGCGGCGAAGCGCTCCGGGGAAGCCTTCGCCCAGGCGGAGAGCACCAGCCAGGGATGGCGCGCCTTTTGACCGCCCACATCGCCCAGGTTGTGGCAGCGCACGCAATTCTGTTGGGCGATGCGATATCCGGCTTCAACGGGCGGGTCGGAAGCTTCGCGCGCAGGCGCAATGGCCGCGAGAAACTTTTTTTCGTTTCGAAATTCCAGAGCCATCACTCCCCACGGAATTTGCGCCTCCTCCTGATGAGCAAGGATCTTGAAGCCCGGGGCAAATTTCCGATGCGAGATCAGGTAGGGTCCCATGCTTTGACCGTGACCTTCCGCATCGGTGGGCCAGCGCTCCGGAGGTTGGCCGTTTATCTTCAACACCAGCAGCGGATGATGCCGGGATAGATAGGAATGCATGTAGTGGGCGTGATACCCGTCGCTGCAAATTGCAATCACGAGATCGGCGTCGGGATCGTGCGCGGCTGAGCGGATTAGATCTTCCAGCGAAACGCCGGTGATCTCCGTTGGCCGGGCGAAGTTCGCGTCGTCGGTGACGGTATACGTGACCTGCGGCAGGGTGAGCAGATCTTCGCGGCTGAGATAGCGCGGGCCGCGTGGCGGCAGGCCTTCCACGTCTCCGCCGATGGCAAGGTCGTCGTCTGATGATTTTGCGATGTGAGCCTTCGCCATCAGGCCGGATTGCGCGGAGGGCGCCGCGACCGAGGCAACCGAACAATAATGCGCCATCACGGCAGCGCAGATGCTCGCGGAGAGAAAAATAAAGCCCAGCTTTCGCATGGCACATGGTAGCGGAGCCGCACCCAGCAAGCAACAACGGCGGCGCGCTGTGGTAAAGTGACTCCACTTCGCGCGCGGGGAGGCTCGCATATACGATGGAAAGTAAGGCTGAAGCCCGGCTGCGAGAGCTGGGAATTCAACTTCCTGAAACGCCTGCGGCCGGCGGAAACTATGTAGCCGCCAGGACGGTCGGGCACGTGGTCTATCTGGCGGGCGTGATTTCGATGGATGGGGAGAGCGTGATCGCTGGGACGGTAGGAGCGGACCGCACGATTGACGAGGGCTACGCAGCCGCGCGGGCTTGCGCTCTGAACCAACTGGCGGTGCTGAAAAAACATTTGGGATCGCTCGACGCAGTGCGCAGCGTGATCGGCGTGAATGGATACGTGAATGCCGTCGCCGGTTTTGCCGACTCGCCGAAGGTGATCAACGGCGCGTCGGATCTTTTGGTCGACGTGTTTGGCGAGGCTGGACGCCACGTTCGGGCTGCGATCGGCGTTTCAGCGCTGCCCAAGCATGCGCTCGTGGAAGTGCAGATGACGGTCGAGGTGTAGCGTGGCCACGCATACTCTCTCCGCTGAGCCTACACATTCGCGCTGGAATCGGGCGCTGACTGCGCGCCTTACGATTGCGCCGGGCGATACGGTGCATCTTGAATGCGTCGATTCCAGCGGCGCGCAGGTGCGGCCGGGAATGGCGCTGGGCGAGTTTTTGGAGATTGACCGCGGCCGCATTCACGCGCTCACCGGCCCCATCTTCGTCAGTGGGGCCGAACCTGGCGACGCTCTGCAAGTGGACGTGCTGGAAGTTGCGCACAAGGGTTGGGGATGGTCGAGCGTGATCAGCGGCCTCGGCTTTCTCAAAGATCGCTTTCGCGAACCCTATTTATTTCATTGGCAACTCGAGGGCGAAGTCAGCCGGTCGCTCGCGCCAGCGCTGGTTCCGCTGCGGCCTTTCTGCGGCGTGATGGGAGTTGCGCCCGCCGAAGATGGCGAGTTCCGAACCCGTCCTCCGGGAATTTTCGGCGGAAACTTGGACGTCCGCGAACTTTACCCCGGCGCCACACTGTATCTGCCGGTGCTCAACTCGGGCGCCCTATTTTCCGCCGGAGATGCTCATGCCGCGCAGGGCGACGGCGAGGTGTGCATCAACGGAATCGAATGCCCCGCCGATGTTGCTCTGCGATTTGCACTGCACAAACGAAAGCCGCTCGCCGGGCCGATGGTCGAGTCTCGAGCGCAGGCGCAAGCGACCGAAGCTTGGATCGTGGTCGAATCCGCACCGGACGCAATTGCAGCGGCCCGTGCCGCCACCTCGCGGATGATCGATTTCCTGATGGCACGCTGGGGGTTCTCCGACGTGCATGCCTACCTGCTCTGCAGCGTGGCTATGAATTTGCGCTTGAGCCAGGTGGTGAACGAACCAATGTATACGGTGAGTGCGGGGATGCCGAAACGTGTGCTCCCGGATCGGAGAATGTTCTAGCATTGCTTATCAACCATCCCGAAATTGTCGCCGAGTTGCGGGCGTTGTATGCGCGCTATGAAAGCGCGCTCGTGGAGAACGATGTCGAGACGCTGAGCAATCTGTTTTGGAGTTCTCCGCATGCCGTACGCCTGGGAGTGGCCGAGAATCTATACGGCATCGAGGAGATTGCCGCTTTCCGCAAGCAACGTTCTCGGGCCAACTTGGCGCGAACGATTCGGCGGCTGGACATCGTCACGTTCGGACGCGACTTCGGCAGCGTCACGCTCGAATTCGAGCGAACCGTCGATGGCAAACTGACTCGTGGCCGCCAGAGCCAGATGTGGGCCCAGCTTCCGGAGGGCTGGCGCATCGTCTCCGCACACCTATCGTTGTTGCCGTAAAGCGCAATCAGTTCTTATCGATTAGCTCGCACTCACAGTGACGGAAAGCATCTCCGCCGGCGAACCGTAAAAGCGCTCCTGCAACTCCGCCACCGAGGAAAACAATTTTCCCCGCACGTGCCGGGCCGGGAACGTGAATGTGATCGACGGCTCGTCGAACGGATACGGATCGAGCACATAATGGCGAGATTCGACGGCCTTCACCGTCACCCGGCTGGACTCTCCATCGCGCAAGGGCAAGGGATGGAGCAGGTGAGCGGGCGCGCGAAAATCCACGCAGGTGAGCAGAGAAAGATTGTCGGTTGCCTGCAGCAGCCGGAAATGATCGCGAATTGCGGATTCGGTGGTCTGCTCCGTAGAGAACTTTTCGTCGGCGGCGATGTCACGTAGCAGCGAGTGCTGGAGATGCTTTTGCCGCTCGAGGAACTCATCGAGCAGCGGCAACTGATCGGGCGCGATGGTGGAGCGATCGGCGTGCTCCGATAAAAGACTGTAGGTGTGCATCGAAATCAGAATGGCGGCATAAGGATCTTCAGCCGCAATCAAGCGCACGGCGCGGTCGCGCACCGCGAGGTAATCCCCGAGATCGATTTCTTCAAAGGCGGAATATTTCCCCACCAGCTCCATCGAGAACGCGCTGGGCTTGCCCTGACGGGTGATTTGCGGAGACGCGTCGCGCGCAATCCAGCCGTCGTCGTGCAGTGCAATGCCCTTCAGGACATGAGCGCGTGGCTCCGGCGGCAGAAAACGTTCGTTGCCCCAACGTTGGGCGAAAGCTCCCGCCAGGCGAGCATGGTCCGGATGCGTCACCAGCCACCAGCCTGTTTCCGTCTCCAGCCGCAACATATCTTCCTCCCAAGGCTTTGATTTATTCGGATTCCGGCGTGCGCGCCGACTCATGCCAGCGGTGCAGGAAATACCACTCCAGAAAAGTCACGATGAAGAAAAAGGCGAAGCCGAGCACCGTGGCCGCCAACACCAGCGCAAACAGATAGGCGGTCTGCAATTGCGAAGACGCGTAGAGAATCGAATATCCCAGCCCGCCTTCGCCGACGCGGCTCGATCCCGCGTAGAGCTCTCCCGTGATGGCGCCGATCACGGAAATGCCGCTGGCGATGCGAATGCCAACAAACAGCGACGGCACCGCGTAGGGCAGCCGAAGTTTGAATAGCACTTGCCTTGAAGAAGCATTGTGCATGAGAAAAAGATGGATCAGGTTTTCGTCGACGCTGACCAGCCCGTGCGTGGTGTTGGCGATGATGGGCGCAACCGAAATGATGAAGGCGATGAGCGCCACCGAGGCCGTGCCCGCACCCACCCACATTAGAATCAGCGGAGCGATAGCCACGATGGGCACCGTTTGTAGCAAGATTGTATAGGGGTAAAGCATGCGCCGTACCCAGCGAGATTGCGCGAAGAGCAGGGCGATGAGCACGCCTGCCAGCACGCTGGCGATCAATCCCCCGCCGGCTTCTTCGGCGGTGATGAAAGAAGACGTGAGCAACGAGGGAAATCTCGCCACCACGGCGCGGGCCACAGACCATGGCGAAGGCAGCATGAAAGGCGGGACGCGAAAGATCCAAATCACGCACTGCCACAACAGCAGCAACGCCGCTAAGACACAGAACGCATTCGCCAAGGGAAGAAGCTGCTTTTTCATGCCAGCGACGCCTCCCTCAAGATGCGCGATATCTGCAAGGCCACCGTGCCGAACTCTGCTCTCGCTCGCAGCGCGGCAGTTCTAGGAAACACAAGAGCTATGGGCACGACGGCGTGAATGCGTCCCGGATTCGCTGCGAGCACCACAATTCTGGTCGAGAGAAACACCGCCTCAGCCACCGAATGAGTCACGAACACCGCGGTCCATTTCTGTTCTTCGCGCAAGCGCAGCAACTCTTCGTTCAGGCGGTCGCGCGTCATTTCGTCGAGCGCGGCGAAGGGTTCGTCCATCAGCAGCATCTTTGGATTCGTGGCCAGAGCGCGCGCAATCGAGACGCGCATTTTCATTCCACCCGAGAGTTCCCTCGGATACGCATCCCCGACGGACGCGAGCCCGACGAGATCGAGCAGCAACTTGGTTTTTTCGCGGCGCCGGTCGGCGCTGGCTCCCTCCAATTCCAGCCCAAGTCCAACGTTGTGGCGGACGCTGCGCCAAGGCAGCAAGGTCGGATCCTGAAAAATGTAAGAGACGGTCTCGCGGGCGTTTTTGGGCGTCATGCCATCGACACGAATCGTTCCTGAACTTGGCGGCGTGAGCCCGGAGATCAATTTCAGCACCGTCGACTTGCCGCAGCCCGAGGGGCCCAGAATTGTGACGAACTCTCCTTTGGCGATGGTGAGATCGAGTGCGCTGATCACGACGCGGCCGTTGCCGTAGACCTTGCTCACTCCGGCAAGTTCGACCTGCGGCGCGACGAATTCCGGCGTCATCAAGCGCCCTCGCTCACGGGAAGATAGAGGGCGGAACGACGCCCGGAGTCGTGGTATACGATTTGAGTCGAGCGCCGCCAATCCCACGATGTGGCGCGGCAGGAGGGCACCTCGCTTCCAGAATTGCGGTCGTATAGAGGGAAGGCGCTGCTGGCGATTTCGAGCCGGATGCGCTCGCCCGCAGCGAAGCAGCAGGAAGTGGGAGCGAGATCGAACTTCCACGCGTGGACCGCGTCCGCTCTGTAGCCAGCCCCCGCAAACAGCCAACTCGAGCGCGCAATTCCTATGCAAATGAATTCCGCACCGCCATTCGGCCGGACACGAACTAACTTCGCGCTGAAGTCGCTATTCGCCGCCGAAGTGGAGCCGAAAAGAACGATTCGCGGCGTGCCGAACACTCGCACCGGTTGCGAGAGCGGCTTGGAGGTATAGACCAGCAGGTTATTTCCCAACTCCAGCGCAGCCTGATCAAATGGGCCGCTGGGCGCGGCAACGCCAACGGGCGCTAGCAATGGCACTTCGGGATCGTAAACGAAAACGTCTGGCGGTTCCTCAGCGGTGGGTGGGTATGATCTCAGCTCGCCGTTGCCCTTGCGCGAGTTCGATCGCCCCGCGCTATGCAGGTAGAAAGCGCAATTCGCAGCGGTTTCAAAAGCTTCAGCCCTCCGCCACGAATTTTCTCCGAGAACAAAATGGCGAATCTTCGGCTCGCCCGCGAATTCTCCCGAATCTTTCAGCCAATGATTGAACCAGCGCAGCAAAATCGCATCGGTATCGAGCAACGCCTCGGGGCCAAAGTCCGAGGCGCCAACGCCATCCCCCCACGGAATGTGCTGCCACGGGCCGGCGATCAGATATTGATGATCGCGGGCAAAGTCGCTTCCCGCGCCGCTAGCCAGCGAGAGAAAACCTTCGACGCTGCCCTCGAGATAGGTGTCGTGCCACCCGGAGATATGCAACGCGGGTACGATTATTTTGTAAAGAGAGCGACTCACATCGAGAGCAGCCCAATAATCTCCCGGCTGCGCATGATCGAACCAATCGAGAACATAGGTGGGAAGGCCCTCGCCGTGCAGCGCCGGATGCTCGCGGAAAGGCTGAAAGCCGGTTTGCGCGGAGAGATTCGCCCAAGCCTGTTCCAGGCGGTCGCTGGCCTCGCGCAGTTTTTTGCGTCGCGCATCGGCCTTCAACATTTGCAATCCCCAGCCTAGAGCCGAGGCCAGGCGCAGCGCTCCATGGCGATAGAACCAGCCCTGGTAAAGATCGCAGGCGGTCATGCCGGGCGAGATGCAAATCAAACCCTCGGGCTGTTCGGCAGCGGCGAGCAATTGTGTCGCGCCCTGATACGAGAAACCATACATGCCGATGCGGGTGTTCGATTCGGCGCGAGTGCGCAGCCACGCAATAGTTTCCGCGCCGTCGCGCGCTTCATGGCGGAAGGGATAGAACTCACCCTCAGAATCGCCGCGCCCGCGCACGTCCTGAATCACGACGTTATAACCCTGGCGCGCGAACCAAATCGGATGCGCATAGACGACCGTCGACGCGATGTCGCGGCCGTAGGGCTGCCGCATCAGCAGCGTCGGTTGAGCGCCGGCCTGCGGCGGATAATAATGATCCGAAACCAGGTGAACGCCATCCGGCATGCGGCAGCGCACGCCGCGCTCAAGCCTTACGCCGTGGCCGCAATCGACCCAATCGGTTGTTTTCGTATGCGAGAGTCTCATGCTCGGTAGACCATGATCAGCGCGGATTCGGGTAACGGGCCATGGCCTGCAGCGCGGCGGCCAGGCGCCTAGCGGCCTGCTCCAGCCAGCGAGCGCCGTTCTCCGCGGTCGCAGGACGCGGGTCGCCCATCACGCCGCTGATCGCAATGTCGCGCGTGAGCCAGGCAAAGGTCGCGGGCGCGTTCTCGGGCAGCAGCAATTCCGGATTCGCAGCATCGGCAATGTAATTCGCGGTATACGCCGAGCGATCAACGAGCTCCGGCACCGAAGCCAGTAACAGTGCGGTTTCGACCTCGCCGGCGTGAAAACCGTAGGCTCGCTCCTGCGGACTCAGACCTTCGAACGAAGCTCCGCCGGAGCCGTGCAGCGCGAAAGTTCGCAAGCCGAACTCAGCGCGCAAGTCGCGCGCCATGACATCGATCAACGCCGTGTTGCCGCCATGCGTGTTGTAGAGGACGAGTTTTTGAAACTTCGCGCTGGCTAAGCTTGCCCCCAGGTCACGCAGCACGGCCATGAAAGTTGCGGCGCTCACGGAGAGGGTTCCCGCGAAACCGATGTGCTCGTTGCTCTTGCCGTAGTGAACCGGAGGAAGCGCGTATACCGGAAGATCGGCGGGGAGCTTCTCGAACGCGTGGCCGAGCAGCAAATTGTTTATCAGCGTGTCTGTGGCCAGCGGCAAATGGTGGCCGTGTTGCTCGATCGCTGCAGTTGGCAGCACCAGTAATGTGGAATCGCGAGGCAGAGCGTCGACTTGTTTCCAGTTGAGATAGGCGAAATTGCGAGCGTCGGGAAGCCACGTCTTCATCGCGCCGTGCCTGTGGCCGCCACTTCCTCGGCGCGAAAGGTAATCATCTTGCCCGGATTCAACAGGCCCTTCGGGTCGTAGCGCATTTTGGCGAGCAGTTGCACATTGTCGCCGCGGTAGCGGCCGCCGCCCTCTACGTTGTTCACGTGAGGATTGGCCACAAATACTCCGATCTCGCGGCAGAACGCGATCATTTCGTTCAGCCGTTCTTCGGTGGTGTAGTAGACCAGCGGGATCGCTCCGGGAATCACCTGGCCGCTGCCGTTTTTCATGAATTCCATGTGGAAGAGAATTTCGTGGCCGAAGCGTTCGCGCAATCGCCGCATCTGCTCGCGCGCTGCGGCGGGATCGAAGCCACACTGCAGGTAGGTATAGGCCGGATCGCTCTTCAGCGCCCACAGCGTGGTGTGGTTCCAGGTGTAGTCGGAGAGAAGCGGCAGGGTGCGCAGCCCGGAATACGCGCCCGAGTACGTGATCTCGCCGCCAGCGGCGCGGGCAGCGCCCTCCAGCATGGCAAGCTGTTGCGAGGAAATCAGAAAGAAGATCAGATGCTTGCCCGGCGGCGTGTACCGTTTGACTGGCGTAAAGAACGACGGGATCGGCCACTCCAAGGTCGTCACCAGGCGTTTGATCCAGGATTCACCGATCGCGATGCGCTCGCTGAAGTCGAAAGCCGTATCGAAACCGTCGAAGGCAACCACGCACTGCGACCACTCCACAGTCGGAGTCAGAGCCAGCCAGATTCGGGTAATCACGCCATTCGTACCCCAGGCGTGGAGGATGTCGTGCACGGCTTCGCCTTCGTGGAAGACCACGCGGGGCTCGGCTTCCATGGTTACCACTTCGAGAGCGCGCACTGTATTGAAATCGCGCAGGCCGCCGTGGGCTACGGAGCCGATTCCACCGCTGCCGCCGCCGAGAAATCCGCCCACTGACGCCTTGGCGATGGTCGAAGGGTAACAGCGCAATTCCCAGCCCAGCTTGCGCGCCTCAGTCTCCAGCATGCCTAAGCGCACGCCCGGCTGGCAGACGGCGACGCCATCTGCGCCGATGGATTCGATGCGGTCCATGCGAGCCAGATCGAGCACCACGCCGCCTTGCAGCGGAACAGCCTGGCCGTAGTTACCGGTGCCAGCTCCGCGCACGGTGACCGGGATTGCTTCGCTCCGGCAGTAGCGCAGCACTTGCCGAATTTCTTCGGAATTGAGCGCCTGCACCACAAAGTCTGCGACTTTGCCGTCCAGCTGTTTGCGCAGCACGGGAGAGTACCAGTAGAAGTCGCGCGAAAGCCGTTCGACCACCTGCGGCTGCGTGAGAACGCGGGACTCGTCGCCGAGAATTTTAACGACTGTGCGAACCCGATCCGGATTCATATGTAGTCTAAGAGAAAAGGTCTAATCCGCTGAATGAGGCCTCTAGCTCTTACGATTGCTCCAACTGCGGAACGCCTTCTGCATATTCGGATGCGTAAATAAAGTCTTAAAGAGTTCACGCAGCACCGGCCCTTGCACTCGACACTTCATGTCCGCCCGCCGGGCGATCTCTTTCGCCGGAACATAAATCTGCAGGCAATGGCGACTGGCGTCGGCGATGGTCGCGCCAAAGACGACTCGATCCAACCGCGCCCACAGCGCATTCGCCATGCACATGGGGCAAGGCTCGCAGGTCGAATACATGGTATACCCGGCGAGTGAAGGACTCTTGAGCTTCTTGCATGCCCGGCGCACGGCACGCAACTCGGCGTGCGAACTGGGATCGGATTCACGCATCACCGCGTTGGTTGCGCGCATCAGCCGCTCGCCGCTTCGGCTATTCACGAGGAGCGCACCAAACGGCACGGGGCGCACGGACTCCAAAGTTCGGGCGGTAAAGCGGTAAAGCTCGCGCATGCGCTCCTCGTCCAGCCGAGTCACACGAGTGCTACCGGCTGCCGGGCTCGCCATGGGCGCACTGTAGCAGCAGCACGCCTCGCCCGACAATCAAAAAAACAGCAGGGTCGCATCGTTAAATCTTGTACTCCGATGAACCGGCAACCATCCGCCAACAATGCTAGGCTGCTCGCATAAGTCCGCTGCAGACTGACTATGAGTAAATTCCGGATTTACCTCGCGGGTTGTTTCATTCTTTTCGTCACGGCACTCCTGGCTGGCTGCCAGAAGGCACAACCTGTGAACAGTCAAGGCCTGGCGAGAATCATCTTGCAGGCCGACTGGTATCCCCAGCCCGAGCACGGAGGCTTTTATACGGCGTTAGTGAAGGGCTATTACAAGGGGGAAGGGCTCGATGTAAGCATTCAACCCGGGGGTCCTTACGTGTCGGTGCCGCAGCAGGTGGCTTCGGGCGCGGCGCAGTTTGGCATGGCGAGTTCGGATCAGATTCTGGAATCCGTCGCCGCTGGGCAACCCCTGATTGCGGTCGCCGCTACCATGCAACGCGATCCACAGGGCATCATGGTCCGCAAGGACTCGCCCATTCGCACATTCGCTGACTTGAACGGGCATACGGTCGCAGTGAAACTCGGCTCTACCTGGTTCGAATATCTATTGAAGCGCTACAAGCTCAACGGCGTGCGCGAAGTCCCGGCCACTTTCAGCGTAGCCAATTTCGTAGCCGATCCAGGGTATATCCAGCAGGCGTTCGCGACTTCGGAGCCGTTTTTTGCCCGTCAGGCAGGGGTCGAGACCCGTGTGCTCCTGACCAGCGACGCCGGCTACAACCCCTACCGCGTGATGTTCACGACTCGCGACTTCTTAAACCAGCACCCCGACCTGGTGGCGAAATTCGTGCGCGCCTCGATGCGGGGATGGCGGGATTATCTCAACGATCCAACGGAGGGAAACGCGGCAGTCTCAACAGTGAACCCAGCGCTGAATCATGATTGGATGCAGTTCACCTGGCAAGCCTTGCGCGACGGCGGCTTCGTGACCGGAAACGATCGCTCCGGAAGACAACTCGGAACAATGGAGCCGGAGCGTTGGACCACGATGTACAACCAGCTCATGGAATTGAAAGTGATCGAAAAGCCTTTCGATCCTGCGACAGCCTACACCCTGCGCTTCATGCCGTCGCCATAAAGTATCGCCGAATATCACAAAGCGTTGTGCTGCATGGCCCGCCCAGCCGCCTGGTGATTATTTCGCTCTTATTTCTTTTCCAAAAGGATTTCTCGCCTAAATCTCGTTATCAATGATGAAGCTGACGCATGAGGCTTCCAGCGCCCAGTTCGAGCGGAGAGTGCGTGGCTGGATCACCAGAGATCCACCAACGGCCGACTTCAGGCGTCATCTTTTTTCAACTTCCATGAAACGTTTGCCGCGCCTGCTTCGATCTCGCACTGCCCCTGTTCTTGTCCACGAGAGCGGCGCTGAAGGTTGTGCAACTCATCTCAGCGACTGCTGTCGCTGCACCCTCTAGCTCCCCGTGGACATTTGGCACTGGTTCTGCGCCTGGCGGTAGCAGCTTGGCGACTGCCGGAAGCGGCGTTCGAAAGCGCGAGAGAAGCTGGAGGCGTGCTCCTACCCCAAGGTGGTGGCGACCTGTGGGATGCTCATAGCCGTATGCGCGCTGCCATCACCGCTTTGAGAGTATTGTTCCGGGCCGGCGGCGCGCCCAGTGTCCCGAATGCGCCAGCGAAAAACTCGAGCGCCAGCTTGAAATCTTTAGCCAGGGCCAGCCCGGCGAAAAAGCGCGCGCGCTCAACAGCGATGCTGTGATTGCTCACGTTCGCGCCCTGCTGGCAGACATACCCACAATGCCTCGACACAAGACTGGCGGATTCGGCACTCTCGGTCTTTGTTCGCGGCGTGCGACGGTAGTTCGATATTGAGACTCCGCGTCGCCCGAGAGCGGCATGGAATATCAACAACGCTTCCGAGCATTTGGCGGAGGCGCGTCCGCTATGCGGCGGGGTCGTAATTCAGATTTTGCCCGAGCCAGCGCTCGACGTCGGCCACGGCCAATGCTTTGCGTCTGCTATAGTCGGCAACCTGATCGCGATCGATCTTGCCGAGGCTGAAATATCGCGATTCCGGATGCGCGAAGTACAGCCCGCTCACGCTCGATCCCGGCCACATGGCAAACGACTCGGTGATCAGCATCCCGGTGTTCGCCTGCACATCGAGCAAACGCCACAGCGTTCCCTTCTCGGTATGATCCGGGCAAGCCGGATAGCCGGCCGCCGGCCGTATGCCCCGATACTTCTCTTGAATGAGATCCGCATTGCTCAGGCCTTCGCCGCAACCGTAACCCCACTCCTGCCGCACCCGCTTGTGCAGGCACTCGGCGAAAGCTTCCGCGAGGCGATCGGCGAGGGCCTCTGCCATGATCGCGTTGTAGTCGTCATTTTTCGCTCGGAAGCCGTCGCACAGTTCCTTCAATCCGATCCCGCTGGTCACTGCGAAGGCGCCGATATGATCGCGCAACCCGGTTTCCCTGGGCGCGATAAAATCGGCCAATGATCGGCAGGGTTCGCTGCCCTCTTTATTCGATTGCTGCCGCAGGAAGTAGAATCGCTCCAGCACATTTTCGCGCGTCTCGTCAGCGTACAGTTCGACATCGTCGCCCACGCCGCTGGCTGGAAATAATCCGTACACACCTCTTGCGGTGATGAGCTTCTTCTCAATGATGGCGTCCAGCAGAGCATTAGCTTCAGTGAAGAGCTGGCGGGCCTGCGCACCCTGTACCTCATGCTCGAGAATACGAGGATAAATGCCTTTCAGCCCCCAGGTGTGAAAGAACGGACTCCAGTCAACGAATTCGCGCAGCGTCGCCAGCGGAAACTTGTCCAGCACGCGCACACCAGTAAACGCGGGCTTCGGCAGGTCTTCCGCCCGCCACTGGATCGGAGTCCGCCGCTGGCGCGCGGTCTCAAGGGAGACGACCGTCTGGCGCGGCGCGGAATGCGACTTGCGCAGCGCCTCGTAATCGGCGCGATGTCGCGCCACGAACGCCGGTTTGCCTTCGTCGCTCAGCAGGCTGGTCGTCACCGGCACGGCACGGCTCGCATCGAGGATATGAACTACCGGCTCGCTGTAATGCGGCGCAATTTTGATGGCCGTGTGCGCGCGGCTGGTGGTCGCCCCACCGATCAGCAACGGCAATTTGAATCCCTGCCGCTCCATCTCGCGTGCCACGTGCACCATCTCGTCGAGCGACGGAGTAATCAGGCCGCTGAGTCCAATCAGGTCCGCCTTCTCCGCCTTGGCCCGTTCGAGAATCTTCTCGCACGGGACCATCACCCCCATGTCGATCACTTCATAGTTATTGCAGGCGAGCACAACGCCCACGATGTTCTTGCCGATATCGTGAACGTCTCCCTTCACCGTGGCCATGATGATTTTTCCCTGTGCCTTCACCACCTGGCCAGAGGCCGCCATGGCAACTTTTTCCGCCTCCATGAACGGCGTCAGATGCGCTACCGCCTTCTTCATTACGCGGGCGGACTTCACCACCTGCGGCAAAAACATTTTGCCCGCGCCGAACAAATCGCCGACCACGCTCATGCCCGCCATCAGCGGGCCTTCGATGACTAACAAAGGCCGGCCGAACTTCAGGCGCGCTTCCTCGGCATCGGCTTCAATGTAGGTGTCAATTCCCTTCACCAATGCGTGAGAAAGACGTTCCTCGACCGTGCCGTTGCGCCACTCTTCGGCCTTCTTCTCGCTGACCGCCTTCCCGGCGCCCTTGAGGGTTTCGCCGTACTCGACCAGCCGCTCGGTCGCATCGGGACGCCGATTTAGCAGCACGTCTTCCACCAACTCTTTCAGCTCAGGCTCAATCTCTTCGTAGACCTCGAGCATGCCGGCGTTCACGATGCCCATATCCATGCCCGCGGCGATGGCGTGATAAAGAAACGCGGAATGCATGGCCTCGCGGACCTTATTATTGCCGCGGAAACTGAACGATATATTCGAAACCCCGCCGCTGACCTTGGCGTGCGGCAAATTCTTTTTAATCCAGCGCGTGGCATGGATGAAGTCCACCGCGTAGTTGTTGTGCTCCTCCATGCCGGTGGCCACGGTGAGAATATTGGGATCGAAGATGATGTCTTCGGGAGGAAAGTTCACTTCGTCGACCAGCATGCGGTAGGCGCGTTCGCAGACACGAATCTTGTCGTCGTAAGTCGCAGCCTGGCCCTGCTCGTCGAAGGCCATCACCACCACGGCCGCGCCATACTTCAGAACTTTGGCGGCGTTCTGGCGAAACCTTTCTTCGCCTTCCTTCAGCGAAATCGAATTAACGATTCCCTTCCCCTGCAGGCACTTCAGCCCGGCCTCGATGACCTCCCACTTCGAGGAGTCCACCATGAAAGGCACCTTCGCCACTTCCGGTTCGCTCCCGAGCAATTGCAGGAAGCGCGTCATCGCCGTGACGCCGTCAATCATGCCCTCATCCATGCAGATGTCGAGGACGTTCGCTCCGTTCTCGACCTGCTGCCGGGCCACGCTCACCGCTTCTTCATACTTGCCTTCTTTGATCAGCTTTGCGAACTTCGGCGAACCGGCCACATTGGTTCGCTCTCCGATCACGATGTAGACGCCGGGCTGCTGCGTGAAAGGCTGCGATCCCGAGAGGCGGAGCGGTTTGCTCTCCACCGCCTCGGGCACACTTATGGTTTCGAGCACGCTCACGCTCTGCTCCCGGTCGGGAGTGCGTATGACCCTTCAACGAGAGTCGTTCCCCACTTTCGCGGAGGCAGGCCTTCGAGCGCCTTCGCGATCGCCGCGATGTGGTCGGGCGTGTTGCCGCAGCAGCCGCCGGCGATGTTGATCAGCCCTCCCTGGGCAAACTCGCGCAGATAACGGGCCATGTCCTGCGGCCCGAGATCGAAGCCGGTCTCCGACAGCGGATTCGGCAGGCCAGCGTTGGGGTAACAGGAGATCGCCACGTCCGCCTTCTCCGAAAGATCTTCGAGGAACGGATACATCAGATCTGGACCGAGCGAGCAGTTGAGTCCCACCGACAACGGTTTCACATGCCGCACCGCGTTCCAGAATGCCTCCGTAGTCTGCGCCGATATCATCGTTTCGCCGCCGCGTCCTACCGCCGCCGAAATCATCACGGGCAGTTCCTTGCCCTCTTGATCGAAAACCTCACGGAGGGCGACCAGTGCGGCCTTGGCGTTCAGAGAATCAAAAATGGTCTCGACCAGCAACAAGTCAACGCCGCCAGCCATAAGAGCGCGCGCCTGCTGCGCGTAAGCTGCCTTGACCTGATCAAAAGTGACTACGCGAAAGCCCGGATCGTCGGCATCGGGCGAGTTCGAGAGCGACACGGTCAGCGGCCCTATCGCGCCCGCTACGAAGCGCTGCCGCGAGGTTGCGCTTCCTACACGATCGGCCCATTCGCGGCACTGCCGCGCCGATTGCTCATTGATGTCCCAAGCCAGCGTGCCGAGAAATGGATCGTCGACAACTTTCTGATAGAACTCTGGATCCTTGCGGCCACCGCGCTCCCGCGGGTCGTCGACAAAAAACTCGCTCTGCGTAATGCTGGTCGCGCCGAAGGTGTTGGTCTCGATGATGTCGGCTCCGGCCTCCAGAAAGCGGCGATGGATGTCGCCAATGATCTCCGGCTTGGTCAGCGAAAAGAGGTCGCCATTATTCAAAAGGCTCTTCTTCGAGTCCTTGAATCGCTCCCCTCGGATATCCGCTTCTTTCATGCCATAGGTGCGGATGGTCGTCCCCATCGCTCCATCGATGATGGCGATTCGACTCTCGAGGATCTTTTCCAGCGGATGTTGATGAGCTTTTGCCATATCTTCTAGATGACCCCAGGCGGCCTACAATTCGGGCCTAACCGTGCGGAAATTGGGCACCATGCGCCTTCCTTAATTATAGCGATTGACCGGATGTTAACGACCTGCCGGAAGTAATCGTGACAGAAAGGCTGCATCACCCCATTCGCAAGCCGCTTGTCTAGAAGGGAATCTCCTGCCAGGCAGCGAAATTCTGCGCTTGACAGGCCGGAGGAACGAAAGTAAAAGTTATTAATCGCAATGATTCGAAACCTCGCCTCCGCCGTGGCTGCGCTCATGCTGCTGCTCCCGCTGCGGGCGAGCTCCGACTCGGCAAAGCAGAACTGGACCAACTACACGCGCATCGGGGCGTATGGGCTCCGTAGCGATAATGCCGCGCGCATCGTCCGCAGCGCGCAAGAGGATGGAGTATTCGGCATCGAGGTCGATAATGACATCGAGGGCCGCTACGAAAGCTTTGTCCACCCGGAAGACAAGCTGAAGGCGATCCGCGACGTGGCCGAGAAGGCACACGCGGCGGGCAATTACGCCTTCGTTTACATCGCCGGCACCGAGTGCATCACCTCGAACGCGGACAAGACTCCGCACACGCTGGCCAAGGAGCACCCTGACTGGCTGCAGCGCAAGCTCACGGGCGAGCCTGCCATCTTCGGCGGCGGCAGCGCTTTCTGGATACAGAAAGGCGATGAGGACGTTTGGGTCAGTCCCTACGCGCCCGATTGGCGCAAACTTTATATGGAGCGCGTGCGCCAGATTGCGGGCACGGGCATCGACGGAATTTACGTGGACATCCCTTATTGGATGACGCACTTCGACGGCTGGGAGGACACCTGGGCCAGCTTCGACGACTACACCGTGGCCACGTTTCGAAAAGAAACAGGGCTGGATGCAAAGAAAGATCTCAAGCTGGGAGATTTTTCAGACGCCAATTTTCGCCAGTGGGTCGACTTCAGAATTCAAACCTTCACCGAATTCATGCAAGAGATCGACCGCAATGCCAAGAGCGTGAACCCGGCGATCAAGACGATTCCGGAGATTTATCCCGGCATCGAAAAAGAGTCGGTTCGCGTGGGCGCCGATGTTTACAGCCTTTACGGAGTGGTGGATGCCATCGCGCACGAATACGAATTCGGCGCAGGCGACCACATGGCGTCGTCGCGAACGCCGCTCGATTGGTTCGACTATCAGGTGGGGATGCACTCCTTTCGGGCCTTCGCGCAGGGCAAGGCCACCTGGATTCTGAACTACTCGTGGGATGGCGACAAGAAAGTGGACCGGCGCGAGGCCATGCAGAATCTCGCCGTCTCGGAAATCACGACGGGCTCGAACTTCTGGGATGCGCCCGGACATTCGATGGCGGGATCGAACGATGAGCCGACGCGGAAGCGGATGTTTTCCTGGATCAAGGCTCACGAAAATATTTTTTACCGTCCGCGAAGCCCGATCGCACCCATCGGAGTGTATTTTTCTCCGCGGACCAGAAATTACTACGCCGACCAATTCATGCCTTCTTACCGCGGAATTCTGATTCTGCTAATGCAGAAGCATTGGGAATTTCAGGTGGTGACGCCCCGCACGTTGGCGGATTTTCAGGGACACACTTTGATACTTCCCGATATCCGCGCGCTGAGCGAAGACGAAAAGGCTTGGCTTCGGAGTTATGCGCATGGCGGCAATGCGCTGGTAATCACGGGAGAAGATGCCACGGAGTTGGCGGGTGCGGCGAACGTAATCCGCTTTCCCAAATGCCCGGGAAAAGACTATTACGCGGCGCTGGAAAAGAGCGTTGCCGAGTCGACTCCGGATCTCGAGCGCGAATTTCTGGAGAGTTTGAAAGCGGAAACACCGGTGCGTGTGACGGCTTCGCACCTGGTCGCCACATCGATAGCCAATGTGGACGGAAAGACGCACGTGTTTTTCTCTAACTTCGCCGGGCTGCGGGGCGGAGTGAATCCGGTGCAAACGCCGCAGGCCGGAGTTGAGGTTCGGGTGTCCGATACGGCTGCTCACGGAACTTCTGAAAAACAACTGGGCCAGGGTTTTTATCTGCCGTTTCTCGGAGAAGCACAGCCACTGACAGGAACTGTCGTAGACGGCGGCATCACTTTCAAACTGCCGACGATCGGGAAGGGCGGAGTGTTCTGGTACGAACCACCAGCGCAAAAGGCCCTGCCAACAGCGAACGGAGGATCATCATGAGACCGACAAGCCGTCCTTTCTTATGCGTTTTGCTGGCGTTCTTCTGCGCAGGCTTTGCCCTTTCCGCGGCCGCGCAGGGCAGTTACCGGGCGCAACTTCGCGGCGTGGTCTCCGACGCCTCCGGCGCGCTGGTTCGCGGCGCGACCGTCACCATCACCGATACCGGAACCAATATTTCCAGCACGGCTCACACCGACGAGAAAGGCGAGTACTTCTTCACCGGTTTGCGGCCTTCCACATATTCCGTGAAGGTGGAAGCGTCGGGTTTTCGGGCGGAGGAAAAGACTGGCGTGGTGCTGGCCGTCGATCAGGAAGCCTCGCTCAACTTCACCATGACTCCCGCAGGCGTGAGCGAGAAGGTGGTAGTCACGATGGCCGCGCCGCTGCTCGATACCGAGAGTGCGACGCTGGGCACTGACATCACCAACGAGTATGTGAAAGACATCCCGCTGCTGAACCGCAGCTTTTTTGGCCTTACGTTTTTATCCGGCGGCGTTACCGAGGTTGCCGGATCTGGCACGCAAGATAATTATCCCGCGGGAACCAACTTCGTTTCCAACGGCCAGCGCAATGCCACGGCCGATGTCCGCATCGACGGCGCGTTAATCAGCGCCCCCGAGCAGGGCGAAGGCGCCACCAGCAACGTTTATTACGAACCCTCGGTCGAGATCATTCAAGAGTTCAAGGTCCAGAACAACAGCTTTTCCGCGGAGTTCGGTAACAATGGCGGCACCGTCGTAAATATGGTGTTGCGAAGCGGCACCAACTCATTCCACGGCAGCGGCTGGTGGTTCTTCCAGCGCTCGGGCACCGATGCCCGCGATTTCTTTAACCCGGAGCCCGGCCTAAAGCCGCTGCACGCGCGCGATCAGTATGGCTTCTCTCTAGGTGGGCCGATCCGGAAAAACCGCACTTTTTTCTTTTTCGATCTCGAGAAAGTTCGCGACAACGAAGCCATCAACATCGTAGCCAGCGTGCCTACGGACGGTTCGTTTGGCACCTCGAATGAGCGCGCCGGCGATTTCTCCGCGTCCATCAATCCGATTTACGACCCCATCACCTGCAGTCCCGACTGCTCGACCAGAAATCCGGTTCCGGGCAACATCATCCCTAAGAACGAGATCGACCCCATCGGCCAGGCCATCATTAATCAATATCCCAAACCAACTTTGCCCGGCGAGTTCAACAACTTCCGAGAAAACACGCTCTCCCACAGTCCGCAGTATCAGTTTGATTTCAAGCTCGACCACCAGATTTCAGATAAACACCGGATCAACGGGCGCTACAGCCGATTGCACAGCAACCCCACCACCCCGCTCGGCCTCGGCGACGGAAGCGATGGCACCGGGGATAATGGCGGGATTGCGAGCGCTCCGCTCACGGTGCAGAATGGCTCGCTCGAATATACCTGGACGGTGAATCCCCGGACGATCTCGACCAGCCACTTCGCCATCGACCGGGCCAAGCAGCCGCAGACCACGAGCATTCCCAGCCTGACCACCGCCGGCTTGCCCGCCGTGCTCGAAGCCAACGGAAGCGCCATCGACCGCATGCCGACCATTCAGATCACAGGCGCCTCGCCGTGGAGCAGCCTCTACGATCAGTGCTGTATCAACACCGATTTCGCCCACACTCTGTATAGCTATTCGTCTCAGTTAGTGATCTCCAAAGGATCCCACCTCATGAAGATCGGAGGCGAACAGAGGATATTCTTCAACAACTTTTTTCAGCCGCCCTACCCCACCGGCCTGTTGAACTTCACGGACTATGTCACCTCGCCGTTTCCGGACAGCAACACCGATATCAACGGCAATGCTACGGGCAATCCCTTTGCCAGCCTTTTGTTCGGATACGCGGACAATATTAATGGCGGCAACAACGGCATCAATACCATCAATATCTATCCGGCGGTGGCCAATAAGTCGAAAGAGACTGGCTTCTACTTCCAGGACGATTGGAAGGTGAATGCGAAGCTCACGCTGAATCTGGGCCTGCGCTACGAATGGAGCACGCCTTATACCGAGCGCGACAACCGAATCGAGTTCAGCGATTTTACCGGCAGCAGCGGCAAGTCCATCGACTTGAGCAGCGGAGGACAAGTGAGCGATGGCCTTACTCCGGGTCTTGGCACAGTAGCTTTGAATGGAATCACCGAGTTCCCCACTTCCGGCAGAAGAAGCGTTCCGGCATATCGCAACGATCTGGGGCCGCGTCTGGGTTTTGCCTACCAGTTGAATCCCGACACGGTCATCCGCGGCGGCGGTGGCATTTACTACGGCATGAGCGTAGCGACCAACTTCCAATATCCTGGAACCGCCTTCCGCAAAAGTGCGACCATATTTTCCACCCTCGATAACTTCGACACCCGCTATGCGACTCTGGCCAACCCTTTCCCCACTGGTTTAACCGGTCCGCAAGGAAAACAATACGGCGCGCTGGCGGAGTGGGGCTATGGAAACGCAAACGATCTTGGGACGACCGCGGCCCGCAATGCGGATATCTACCAGTGGAATATCGGGATTCAGCGGCTGCTGCCGGGCCGCATCGTTCTCGGCGTCGACTACTCCGCCAACCGCAGCATCCATCTGCCCTGGGGCGGATATGCCAGCACGCGCAATCGAGATTTCATCTCGTCCAGTTTGCTGGCCAAGATTTCGCAACAGCAGCACGCGCTGGACCCTGCCTGCGACGCCGACAGTTGCGTGAGCAATTATCTGCAGAACGGCGTGACCAATCCTTTCTGCTCGTTATTCGGCGGAAGCGGTTGCGCCTACAACGCCGGCCCCGCGATTTTCAACGAGCCGAATTCCAACTACAACGGCACCACGCTTCCCCTGGCGAACCTGCTGCGGCCCTTCCCTCAGTTCGATGGAGACTTCGAAGGCCTCCCGGTGCTCGAAGCCAGCTCCTGGTACAACTCGATGCAGGTTCGCTTCCAAAAGCGCACCTCGCATTACATAAGCTTTGAAGGCAGCTATACCTGGTCGAAGCTTACAGATACTTCTTCGGTGGGTGCGAATGCGTTCGTTGGCACGCTCAACAACGGGAATCCGCAGCAACTGGACCGTCTGAACGCCGAGCACGGAATCAGCGCCAACGATACTCCGCAGCGTTTGGCGGCCGCTATCATCGTCGAGTTGCCCGTTGGCCGCGAAAAGTGGATCGGTGGCGACATGAACCGTTTTGTCGATGCTGCTATCGGCGGCTGGTCCATCTCAACTTTAGTCACTGAGCAGAGCGGCCAGCCCCTTTCTATCGCCATGGCCTCGCCCCGGCTCACGGATGGCAACCAGCGCCCCAATGTTCTGTGCGGCGGGGGCACCCACACGAGCAACAACCAAGCGGCGATTCATCAAACTCCTGTGGTGAACATCAACTGTTTCGCCGACCCCGGAGACCAAATGCCTGGCGATGCCCCGCGTTATTTCCCCGGCCTCCGCACCAACGGCATTCACAATTTCGATTTCAGCTTGTACAAGGAATTCGAGCCGCGGGAATCGATGAAGTTGCAACTGCGGGCAGACATGTTCAACGCCTTCAATCATCCCCGCTTCGCGCCGCCGAACACCTTCTGGGATCTCGGCGATCCCACTTTTGGCATCGTGAACGCAACCGCCCAGGGCTACACCCCGCGCAGACTGCAGTTCGGGCTGCGATTCGAATTCTAAATCGAGCCATTTTGCCCAGGGTTCGAGCGGAGTTGCCCATCAAGCTTACGAACCTTTACCATCCCTTACCAATTCTTTACGTGTTTTCGACTTGGCACCGACTCCAATAGATGACTTGGAGGAGAGCACATTTTACCGCGTTGGCGACGCTGTAATGGAGCAACGATCCAGAATAAAAGGGCAACGAATGAGGGTCTTTTAATGTCGCGCGTTGCTTCACCGGCTGCTTTAAAAGTGCGGATTCGACCTTGCATTTTCAAATCTTCTTAATGTCAGTGATTTTTGGCTTACAAGAGAATGTAGCGGATACACTGATTGCCAGGGCGCCGGGAGGACGGGCTCATGTCGCGGCTTCGTGAATTGCGGCGGATAGAATAGCGCATGGAAAGAAAAGCTCCGAGTTCCACCATTGACCCGCAACATCAGCTTCCGCCGGCCCCCGACGACCAACGCCGGCCTTGGTGGGGCCGTTGGTGGGTCTGGCTGGCGCTGCTGGTGATTGCCATCGTCATCGTGCTGGCGTTTCGTTCTTGCAACAACAGTAAGACCGCCGCCACTGCCCCCGCGGGGAAACGCGGCGCGGGCGGTCCCGTCACGATTACGGAGGCGACCGCGCAGAAAGGAAATATCGGAGTCTACTTGGAAGCGATCGGCACCGTCACTCCGGTATATACCGCGTCGATCACCAGCGAAGTGATGGGCATGGTGACGCAGGTGCATTACAAAGAAGGTCAACTGGTGCGCCAGGGCGACGCGCTGATCGAGATCGATCCCCGGCCTTATCGGGCGCAACTGTTGCAGGCGCAGGGTGCGCTCGAGCGCGACACCAACATTCTGGCCGAGGCCAAGATGGACTTGGAACGATATCAAGCGGCCTGGGCGAGGAACAGTATTCCCAAGCAGACTCTGGACGATCAGGAAAAGATCGTGCTCCAGGATGAAGGCACGGTGAAGAATGATCAGGGGACGGTGCAATACGATCAGGTCCAAGTCGGCTTCTGCCATATCACTTCGCCCATCACTGGGCGAGTGGGATTGCGTCTGGTCGACCCCGGGAACGTGGTGCAATCTTCGGGAACCACGACCCTGGCGGTGATTACGCAACTGCAGCCCATCACCGTAATTTTCACCGTGGCCGAAGATAGCCTGGCGCAAGTGCAGGCTCAGACCCGGCACGGCAAGCGGTTGACGGTGGATGCCTTCGATCGCACCCAGCAGAAAAAGATTGCCAGCGGCAAACTACTGACCTACGACAACCAGATTGATACCACCACCGGTACGGTGAAGATGCGCGCGCTCTTCGACAATAAAGACAACGCGCTATTTCCCAATCAATTTGTGAATGCCCGGCTGCTGGTGAATACCGAAGAAGGCATCACTTTGATTCCCACGTCGGCCATTCAGCATAACGGCCAGACCGCCTTCGTTTACGTCATTCAGAATGACACGGCGATCATCCGTAATATCAAAACCGGTGTGGCGGATGGCCAGAACACCGCCGTCACCGGCATTGGTCCCGGCGATGTCGTGGCCAACAGCAGCTTTGATAAGCTGCAAAATAATTCCAAGATCCTCGTTTCCAAACAGCCGGCCCCGGCTGCATCCAACCCTGAGAGTCAAGCCCCTTGAGTCCGTCGCGCCCATTTATCATGCGGCCGGTTGCGACCGCATTGCTGATGGCAGCAATTCTGCTGGTGGGAATTGTCTCCTACACGCAGCTGCCGGTTTCAGCACTGCCGGAGGTGGATTATCCGACCATTCAGATCCTGACGTTTTATCCGGGCGCGAGCCCGGACGTGATGGCCACCACCGTAACCGCGCCATTGGAGCGGCAATTCGGCGAACTGCAAGGGCTAAGCCAGATGACCTCGACCAGTTCGGGGGGAACTTCGGTCATTGTGTTGCAGTTCAATCTCAGCCTGAATATCGATGTCGCCGAAGAGGAAGTGCAGTCGGCGATTAACGCATCGCAAAGTTATTTGCCTTCGAACTTGCCCACGCCTCCGGTTTACAGCAAGACCAATCCGGCGGACGCGCCGGTGCTGACGTTGGCCATCACTTCGGACTCGGTTCCGCTCTCCCAAGTGGAAGACCTCGTGGATACGCGGCTGGCGCCGAAGGTTTCGCAGCTGAACGGCGTGGGGCTGGTGAGTATCAGCGGCGGGCAAAAGCCGGCGGTGCGGATTCGCGCCAATCCCGTGGCGCTTTCCTCCTATGGCATCAATATGGAGGACCTGCGCACGGCGCTTACGCAGGCCAGCGTGAATGCCGCGAAGGGAAACTTTGACGGACCGCGGCAGGATTATCAGATCGATTCGAACGACCAGCTCATCAGCAGCGCCGACTACCAGAGCGTCGTGGTCGCCTACCGCAATGGCGCACCCGTCATGCTCACCGATGTGGCGCAAGTCATCGATGGAGTCGAGAACAATAAACAGGCGGCGTGGATGAATCAAACCCCCGCCGTCATCCTGAATATCCAGCGCCAGCCCGGTGCCAACACCATCAGCGTGGTCAAGAGCATTAAGCGGTTATTGCCGCAGCTGGAAGTGAATCTGCCCGCCTCGGTGCGAGTAACCACGCTCACCGATTTAACCACGGCGATCCAGGCGTCGGTATCGGACGTTGAGTTCGAACTGATGCTCACCATCGGCTTGGTGGTGATGGTGATTTTTCTTTTCCTGCGCAGCCTTTACGCGACCATCATTCCCAGCGTGGCGGTTCCTTTATCGCTGGTGGGAACGTTCGCCGCCATGTATGCGCTGGGCTACAGCCTGGACAATCTGTCGCTGATGGCGTTAACCATCTCTACCGGTTTTGTGGTGGATGACGCCATCGTGATGATCGAAAATATTTCGCGCTTTATCGAAGCCGGCGAAAGACCCATGGACGCGGCGCTGAAGGGCGCGGAACAAATCGGGTTCACGATTATTTCGTTGACCGTATCGCTGATTGCGGTGCTGATTCCACTGCTCTTCATGGGAGATGTTGTCGGCAGGCTGTTCCGCGAGTTCGCGGTCACTCTAGCGGTCACCATCATAATATCCGCGGTGGTGTCGCTCACCCTAACACCCATGATGTCGGCACGAATTCTGCGCCGCGAATCGGCGGAGCGCCAGGGCAAAATCTACCGGGCTTCGGAGCACGTGTTCGAGAGCATGATCGCCTTCTACGGGCGCACGCTCAAATTTGTGCTGGGCTATCAAACCATCACGTTGTTCGTGGCGCTGGGCACGCTGGGGCTGACGATTTTTCTTTACATCGTCATCCCGAAGGGTTTTTTCCCCACCCAAGATACCGGCGTGATTCAGGGAATTTCGCAGGCGCCCGAAACCATCTCTTTCCCGGCGATGGCCGAAAAGCAACAGGAACTCGCAAAAATCATTCTGGCCGATCCGGCGGTGGAAAGCCTCTCTTCGTTTATTGGAGCCGACGGCACTAACACCACTCTCAATAGCGGGCGCATGTCGATCAACCTCAAGCCGCTCGAGCAGAGGCACATCAGCGCAGAGAACCTGGTGCGCCGCTTGCAATCCAATCTGCAAAATGTGCAGGGCATTTCGCTCTACATGCAGCCGGTGCAGAACATCACGGTGGATGACCGCGTGAGCCGCACGCAATACCAATACACGCTCGAAGACCCGGATGTGAATGAGTTGAACGACTGGAGCAAGCGCTTTGTGGCCAAATTGCAAAGCTTGCCCCAGCTGGAAGATGTGGCCACCGATCAGCAAACTGGAGGCCTGGCGGTTTCTTTAATCATCGATCGGGCCACGGCCTCCCGCCTGGGGATTGCACCTGCCACCATCGACAACACGCTCTATGATGCCTTCGGCCAGCGCCAGATTAATACCATGTACACGCAGCTGAATCAGTATCACGTGATTCTGGAAACCGAACCGCAATATCAGCAGGATGTGACCGCGCTGCAGAATTTATATATTCGGGCGAACGCATCTTCGGGAACCTCCGGCCCCGCTGCCTCGACTTCTTTCTCCGCTTCGGGGTCTGCTGCCGCCGGTTCCAATGCCACCACCACTTCCGTGCTTTATACTCCGACCGGATCGCCGGGAGTGCTCACCCCGCCCGTGAATGCGCTTGCGCCCGGCGGCACATCAAGCTCTGGTTCTTCTTCAAACACAACCACCTCGTCGAGCATGAGCAGCGCGGTACCGCTCAGCGCATTTACTCACTTCCGGCGCACCTCCGAGAACTTATCCATCAATCATCAGGGCCAATTCCCTTCTGTCACGGTGTCTTTCAATTTGGCGCCGAATGCCGCGTTAGGCAGCGCCATCACAGCCATCGACAAGGTCGTGGACGATCTGCACATGCCGCCCAGCCTGGAAGCGGACTTTCAAGGCACGGCGGCTTCTTTTAAGAATTCGCTCTCCAACGAAGCTTTGTTGATCCTGGCGGCGTTGGTTACCGTCTACATCGTGCTCGGCGTGTTGTATGAAAGCTTTATTCACCCGGTCACGATTCTCTCCACGCTTCCCTCCGCTGGAGTGGGTGCGCTGCTGTCGTTAATGTTGTTCGGTCAGGACCTCAGCGTAGTCGCGATCATCGGAATCATCCTTCTGATAGGCATTGTGAAGAAGAACGGAATCATGATGGTGGACTTCGCCCTTGAAGGCGAGCGCCAGCACGGCAAAAACGCGACCGATGCGATTTATGACGCCAGCCTCTTGCGCTTCCGTCCCATCATGATGACCACCATGGCGGCGTTGCTGGGCGGATTGCCGTTGGCTCTGGGAACCGGCATCGGCTCGGAAATCCGGCGTCCTCTGGGCATTGCGATGGTCGGGGGATTGTTGCTCAGCCAGGTGCTCACCCTCTACACCACGCCCGTGATTTACATCTTCTTTGACAACCTGGGGCACAGATTTTCTCACTTGCGTTCGCGTGAAAAACGCCCCGGCGAAACTTCAAACGGCAGCGCGCAACCGGCGGAGCAGTCGTGAATCCCTCTGCGGCCTTCATTCGGCGTCCCGTAGCCACCACGTTACTGACCATAGCGATTGCGATTGCCGGCGCGATCGCCTTTGTCGTACTGCCGGTTTCGCCGCTGCCACAAATCGATTTCCCCACGATCTCCGTGCAGGGGCAGTTGCCCGGAGCCAGCGCGCAGATCATGGCGTCTTCGGTGGCCACGCCTCTGGAGCGGCAATTCGGCCACATCGCCGGTGTCTCAGAAATGACCTCCGCGAGTTCGCTGGGCAGCACCTCGATCACCATTCAGTTCGATCTGAGCCGCAACATCGATGGCGCCGCGCGTGACGTGGAAGCCGCCATCAGCGCGGCGCGCAGCTATCTGCCCGCCAACCTGCCCGCCAACCCCACTTACAGAAAAGTCAATCCCGCCGACGCTCCCATCATGATTTTGGGATTAACCTCGACCAAGTACGATACCGGCAAACTCTACGACGAAGCCTCCACCATCATGGAGCAGAAGCTTTCGCAAATTCAGGGCGTGGGCCAGGTCGTGGTGGGAGGCAGTTCCCTGCCTTCGGTGCGCGTGGAGGCGGATCCCAAGCAGCTCAATAGTTACGGGCTTACACTCTCGAGCGTTCAAGCCATTCTCAGCACGCAGAATGCGGACATTGCCAAAGGACAGATTGCTCTCGGCGAGGCTAGCGCCGATATCGTGGCCAACGATCAGATCTCAAATGCCGAACAGTACAAGCCGATCGTCGTTGGCTATCACAACGGGACCGCGGTACGGCTCTCCGATGTTGCCGAAGTCACGGATTCGGTGCAGAACGTTCGTTCCGCCGGATATCTCAACGGCATTCCGTCCGTCACCGTCATCATTTTCCGGCAACCGGGCGCCAACATTATTCAAACCGTCAACAATATCCGCACTCAATTGCCCTTTTTGCAGGCATCGATTCCTCAAGGAATCGACACGACCATCGTACTCGATCGCACCACCACGATTCGCGCTTCGGTGAGTGACGTAGAGCGCACGCTAGTGATCTCCGTGGCACTGGTCATTCTTGTGGTCTTCATTTTTCTGCGCAATGGCCGCGCCACTTTGATTCCCAGCGTGGCCGTGCCGGTGTCCCTGATCGGCACCTTCGCGGTGATGTATCTGCTCGGCTACAGCCTTGACAATCTTTCCCTGATGGCGCTAACCATCTCGACTGGCTTCGTGGTCGACGATGCCATCGTGGTGATGGAAAACATCTCGCGCCATCTTGAGCAAGGAATGACACCTTTCGCCGCCTCCTTACTGGGTGCGAAAGAAATCGGCTTCACGGTTTTCTCCATCAGCGTTTCGCTGATTGCGGTTTTTATTCCCATCCTGATGATGGGAGGAATTGTCGGTCGCCTCTTCCGCGAGTTCGCCATCACTCTCTCCACCGCGATCGCGGTTTCCATGGTGATCTCGTTGACCACCACGCCCATGATGTGCGCCCACCTGCTGAAGGAAGAGAAGAAAGAAAATCATGGCCGGATGTATCAGTGGAGCGAAAGGTTTTTTGCTTGGATGCTCGACACCTACCGCAGCAGCCTGGTCTGGGTGCTCGACCATTCGGCGCTGACCTTGGTGGTGCTGCTGCTGACCGTCGTTTTGAATGGAGTGCTGATTTACAGAATTCCCAAAGGATTTTTCCCGCAGCAAGATACCGGTGCGATCGTGGGCGGAGTGCAGGGGCCGCAGGATTCATCCTTCCCGGCGATGGACAATTCCATCCGGCAGTTGGTGGGCGTGATCAAAGCCGATCCCGCGGTGGCGAACGTGAATGCCTACACCGGCGGCAATGGCTCGTCGAACACTGGATTTATCTACATTGCGCTCAAGCCCCTCAATGAGCGCAAGATCGGCGCGCCCGACATTATCAACCGCCTGCGCCCCAAGTTGAACCGCTTGCCGGTGGCTTCGGCGTTCCTGCAGGCGGCGCAGGATTTGCGCATCGGAGGCCGCTCCAGCAACGCGCTCTACCAGTACACCATTCAATCCGATAACGTGCAGGATCTTTCGAAATGGGGGCCGATCCTTTTGGCCGAGATGAAAAAGTTGCCCGGCTTTCAGGACGTCAACACGGACCAGCAGAATGGCGGATTGGAAGAGTTGTTGACCTATGACCGCATCAAGGCCGCTCGTCTGGGGCAGACAGCGCAGTCTTTGGACAGCTCACTCTATAGCGCTTTCGGGCAGTCTGAGGTCTCGATCATCTATACGCAGCTCAATCAATATTACGTGGTTCTCGAGGTTGCGCCGAAATACTGGCAATCGCCGCAAGGCTTGAACGACATTTACCTACGTTCCAGCGCGACGGCGAGTACGGCAACGACATCGGCCGCTGCGGGCAGTGGAAACGTGCCACTGAGCACGGTCGCAGTTGCCCAAGCCAGCACCACGCCCCTGGCCGTGAACCACACGGGCCTGTTCCCTTCCGTCACGGTTTCGTTCAATCTTGCGCCGGGAGTTTCTCTCAGCGACGCCACCCAGCGCGTGGCCGAGATGCAGCAGCGCATGGGCACGCCTTCGACCGTCCGCGGCTTTTTTGCGGGAACTGCGGAAGCCTATCAACAATCTCTGAGCACGGAGCCAATGCTGGTGGGCACGGCTCTGTTGGCCGTCTACATCGTGCTGGGAGTGCTCTACGAAAGTCTGGTTCATCCCCTGACGATCATCTCGACCCTGCCTTCGGCCAGTGTGGGCGCGATGCTGGCGCTGATGCTCTTCAAGATCGACCTGAACGTAATTTCAATCATCGGCATCGTGCTGCTCATCGGCATTGTTAAGAAAAACGCGATCATGATGATCGATTTCGCGCTGGTGGCGGAACGGCAGGAGGGCAAGAGTCCGGCGGACTCGATTTTTGAAGCCTGCATGCTGCGCTTTCGCCCCATCCTGATGACCACCATGGCGGCTCTGTTCGGCGCGCTGCCCCTGGCCTTCGGCACGGGCACGGGATCGGAGTTGCGCCGACCGTTGGGAATTACCATTGTGGGTGGATTGATCGTAAGCCAGATGCTGACGCTGTACACCACTCCGGTGGTGTATTTGTTCCTGGATCGGCTGCGGCTGCGTTTCAAGAAAGAGCCTTCGGGTGATTTTTCCGCCCCGGCTCCGGCAGCGGGATAGTTACGGACGGATGGCAATTTCGATGGTAATGGTAATGAGAGAAACGCTATGAACATTCTTGCTCGAAAGTCGGCATGTCGATCGGTTTCGATCGCCGCCATCGCCCTCTTGTGGATGTCCACGGGATGTGTGGTGGGGCCGAAGTATCATGCCCCTGCGCCCCCAGCGGCCGCGCCCGAATATAAAGAATCGCCCTCGCAGTTCAAAGACAACGGCCCCTGGACCGTAGCGCAACCCGCCGATGCCAAACTGCGCGGCAAGTGGTGGGAGATTTTTGGCGATCCGGAATTGAACGCGCTCGAAGAAGATCTGAACATCAATAATCAGAACATCAAACAGTATTTCGAAGACTTCATGGAAGCACGGGCGCTAGTAAGGGAGGCGCGTTCGCAATATTTCCCCACGCTGTCGGCTGTGCCTTCCGTAACTCATTCCCGTACTTCTGCGAATCTGCGCGGCGCAACCACTGGCACCGCCACCGGCACGGGCACGACCACTGGCACCGGCGCTACCGGCACAACCACCACCATCGCAACCACGCAATTGCAGAGCACGCTGTACTCGCTCCCGCTGGAGGCCTCGTGGACTCCGGACCTTTGGGGTAAAGTTCGCAACACAGTTCGGAATGCGCAATACAACGCGCAGGTAAGCGCCGCCGATCTGGAGAACGAGCGCCTCACCGAACAGGCGGCGTTGGCGGAATACTTTTTCGAAATTCACGGGCAGGACGAACTGCAAAGGCTGTATAACGAAACCGTCGAGGCCGATAAAAAAGAACTCGAGTTAACCCAGGCACAATACGACACCGGCATCACCAATGAGATCTCGGTGGTTCAAGCGGAAACCGCGTTGCAGAGCGCTCAGGCAGGTGCGACCAATGTCGCCATTGCCCGCGCCCAGTACGAACACGCGATTGCCACGCTGGTGGGCAAGGCCGCGACGAACTTTTCCATCCCGGTGAAACCCATGGTTACCGCGCCGCCGCCCATCCCGGTGGGCATACCGTCGCAGTTGCTCCAGCGGCGACCCGATGTCGCTGCCGCCGAGCGCACCATGGCTGCCGCCAATGCACAGATAGGCATCGCGTACGCTGCTTATTATCCCAGCCTCAACTTGACCGGAGAAGCCGGCTTCGAAAGTTCCGCGATCGGCAGTTTGGTCTCTTGGCCCAGCCGCTTCTTCTCGGTGGGAGCGTCGCTCTCCGAAACCGTCTTTGACGCCGGCCTGCGGCGCGCCACGGTGCAGCAATACGTCGCGACTTACAACGCCAATCTCGCCGCTTACCGCCAAACCGTGCTCAACGCCTTTCAGCAGGTGGAGGATGGCCTCGCCGAGGTGCGCATCCTATCCAAAGAAATCGAGCAGGAGCAGCAGGCAGTCAAGTCGGCGCAAACCTATCTCAAGCTGGAAGAGGCACGATACGAAACCGGCATCGATCCCTATGTGGACGTGCTGATCGCGCAAACCACGGTTCTCTCCGATCTGCAAATTCTAAACAGTCTCCAAGTCGAAGAGATGACGGATGCGGTCGCTCTGATCGAAGCTTTAGGCGGCGGCTGGGACGATTCGCAGCTCCCCACTCCCTCGCAGGTAACGCAAAAGTCTGCCGCCAAAGACACGGCAATACAGTAACAGGCGAGATCAAGTCAGCCGGCTGCTCCAAGCTCCAATATCGGTCTCTCTGCCATTTCATGAAGTTAGCGAATTCGATCATCTGGCCCGACTGCAAGAGGTCGCGCTTAGTCCGTACAAGAGCGGAAGGTAGACAATTGAGGCCGTCAGCAGCCGGCGTGCAGCGACTCTCGAACGCTCGGACACGAAGGCCGCGGCAAAATATGCGAATCCAGTTCCCAGAAGAGCCACTGCACCGTAAAAAGTGGCGGTGTGCCGCGCGGGAGATTGCATGATGCTGATCGCAACCAGAAGAAAGAGCGGGAATAGTGTTTCCAAAATCACGAAGGGAACCCTCGCATTGTCCTTCGGTAGAACCAAATAGCCCGCGCGGTCGTAGTCCTCGCGGTACATCCATGCGATTGCCATGAAATGGGGAAACTGCCACAAAAAGAGCACGACGTAGAGGATCACCGCCTCGACGCTCAATCGCCCGGAGGCGGCGGCCCAACCGATGAGCGGCCGCATGACACCGGGAAAAGCGCCGACGAGAACGCACAACGGTGTTTTTCGTTTTAGCGGGGTGTACACGAACAGATAGGTGACCAATGTCAAAGTTGCGAGCGCACTCGCGAGCAGGTTGACGGCAATCGTGAGATAGAGGCTGCCAACTGCAGCCAACGCCGTTCCGAAAGCCAAGACTGCCGATGGCGTTAGACGGCCGGCGGCGGCTGGACGCCGGGCGGTTCGGCGCATTTGCGCATCGAACTTTCGTTCGAGATCTTGGTTCAGCGTGCCGGTCCCGCTCGCCACCAGCAAGGTTCCGAGCAGGTTGGCGGAGAGAGTGGGATTCCCGATAGAAACTGGGATACCTGGCTCGCCAGAGATCTCCCCACGCAGTACAACGCAATAGGAAATGAAATTTGTATGACAGCCAGTGTGAAATCGACCCCATCTGTTCAAAAAGGATCTTCTAACGAGCCGGCACCGGCCAGCGGAGTTTTTCACATCGGCGGAGAACTACCCGTTCATCGGCTTGGCTTCATTGGGTCCGGATGATGTTGCCGTTCTCTGATCGTCCGCTTCAGCTTCCACGCTTAGTTATCGACGAAATGATCATGATGTTCTGCGCTCATCTGAGCCGCACATACCATGGCCGGAGCCAGCCGCCGGAAGAGGTCCTTTTGAAATTTGGCTAGTGCGGTGTTTCTGGGTTTATGATTCTTCGAGCATCATTCCTCCAAATCTGCAACTCCTCATTTGACAATTAATTGACAACCGGACCGTATCCCACAACTCCCTTGTACAGTCCAATGTTCCGTCACCACTGAGAAACCATCGTTCGAAGGTTGCGACGCCATAGGACAGTTTGGCGTATGCAGTCTGCGAAGACTGGGTATTCGTTTTGTCAAGAAATGAGGAGAAATGGAATGAACAGCCAACATTTTGTACGCAATAAGAATCGCAGCCTCACATCCGTTGCAACTCTCGTTCTCGGTTTGTCGCTGGCCGTAACCGCCCACGCACAGCGCTCGGGAAACATCAATCAACTGTTTGCTTTCACCTGTACTAGCGGCTTCCATAGCGACACGTGTCCGCAAGGCGCGCGTCCCGATATCATCCTTCAAGCCTCGGACGGAAATTTTTACGGCGCGGCGCAGGTTACCGATGAGGGCGTCTCCGACCCCCAGGGCGGCACACTTTTCAAACTGACCCCCTCGGGGGAGTTCACCAAGCTCTTTACCTTCACCCAGGGCAGCAGCGGATTCCTGGACGGCAACAATCCCGCAAGTGGCTTTGTGGAGGCCAACGATGGATTCCTCTATGGCACAAACTTTAACGGCGGCAAGCAAAATGACGGCGTGCTCTTCCGGATCAGCAAAACGGGCGCCGATTTCAAGGTTCTCCATAACTTCTGCTCATCCACAAACTGCGCCGACGGCAGTATTCCCAACGGACTCTTGCTGGGACAGGACGGCAACCTTTACGGAACCACACTGGAAGGCGGATCATCGGTCGGCCTGTGCCCAAGCTCCGGCTGCGGCACCATCTTCCGCTTCGAGCCGACGACTGGCGCTTTTGCCGTCCTCCATAGACTGACCGCCGTTGCTGATGGTCATCAACCAATCGGGAGTCTTGAACCATTCGGAATGATTCAGGCCGCCAACGGCAACTTCTATGGTGTCTCGCAGGGACTCGATATCGAAAGCTTCAATGAGGATATCTTCCAATTCACGCTGGCGGGCCAATTCACGGTTCAGTTCAAGTCGGCCTTGAATCATACTGGCATTAGTGGACTGACACAAGGCGCCAACGGCAATCTCTATGGAGCCTTTGAATCCATCGCAGGGCGTGCAGCGGGCGACATCAACTTTTTTGAAGTCAGCACCGGGGGCACCGGCTTCGTGGCTTTTGCGCCATTCACCGCGCTGGTAGGAACGACCACTATTCCTTCGCTCTTCCTGGCTTCCGACGGCAACCTGTGGGATACGAACTTCACAGATTCGGTAGCTACGATGGGCAGCGTCTTCTCGATCAACCCGCAGAATGGAGCTGTGCTCCAGACCTTTGCATTCGACGGCGCCAACGGTGATTCGCCTTTGGCTAGCGTAATTCAGGCCGCGGATGGCAGTTTCGTGGGCACGACGGAACTTGGCGGCACTATCTCCGGGGGGAACAACACCTTCGCCGATGGCACGGTCTGGACTCTGGATGCAGGCTTACCGGCGCCGGCACCCGCCATTACCCTGCTTAACTCGACTAGCGGCAGCGTGGGCTCCACCGTGCTGATAAACGGAAATAACTTTATTGGGACCACCGCGGTCAGCTTCAACGGAGTCAGCGCCTCGTTCCAGGTGCTCAACACCCAGTTTGTCAGCGCAACGCTTCCTGCCGGCGCCACCACGGGTCCGGTCACAGTAACGAACGCCGGCGGTAGGGCCACCAGCACACAAACCTTCACTGTCAACTAGCCGGCGTTAAGTCGGCGACTCCGTTGCCGCTTCATACCTCGCTCAGTAACCAGGACGCGAGCGCTTCGCTAACAACACGCTGGTGAGAACTCAGACCGTTGCGAGTTCTCACCGGCGTGCAGCTTCTAATGGGCCAGCAAGGAACCGTTTTTGCGAAAACATTCGAAGCTTGGGAATACTTGGTCAGACCGAGTTTCGATTGTCGGGGCCTAAGATAGTATTCCTTCACGTCCTCGCCGTGATTGCCTTCGTTTCCAGTTAGACCGAAAATCCGTTCTTTCAGAATTAGCACCACGCTCGTTCCACAGCGCGAGGGCAAAGCAAATCATCTGCCGGCGATCACATATCCGGCCAAGCCGTCTTCATTCCAGCGATAGGGGCGTGAACGCACCTCGTCATGTGGCAAATATTCCCAGGGCGTTCCCATGCGGGCTGTAGTCTTCGCGCACCGTGCCCCATGCGCGTTCGCTGAGGTAGGGTCCCCAACGCTTCCAGTGCTTCTTGCGCGTACTGGATTCAGCCAGTCGAATTTCCTCTTTTGTCATGAAAATATTGGTATTTCAAATCAGGCTTCGCTAAGAAACAATCTCGCCCGAAACTTGCAAATCGCCGCACCGGGGGCCGAGTCCGGTGTCGTTCACCGGGTCGTCGATGCCTGAATCGCCCTGTAGACACTGAGATGGCAACTTGTAGACAAGATCAAAGTGCCAGTCCGTGCTGGACAACGCGCTCTGGACGCTGCGACTCACATCTCCTCCGTAAGCTTCACGATTCACCAGGCATTCACAAGTTCATAACTGACCCAGGCAGCTCTTATTCGCTGCTCCGCGTTACTTTCTCAAATGACTCTTAGGACGCATGTAAACTCTGGCCAAATAATCGCCCTGGGTGCTGACGTCGTGTAAGGAATTGAGATTTCCCCGGCTCAGAACCAGATTAAGCCACTACGACAACCGTTCCCTCAGCCCGGCTAACACAGGGCAGTACAAATCCAGCTTTTTTCTGCTCAGCCGTCAGCCCGGCATCGACGTCCATTTGGACGGCGCCGCTCAGAACTCGCGTTGCGCAGGTACCGCACAGGCCCTGGCGGCAGCCATACGGAATCTGCACCCCATTTTTCTCCGCCAAATCCAGCAGGGTGCCGCCGACCGAAGCCTGACAAACCCTCTGCGAGTGAATGAAGACAACGGTTTCGGCGGGGCGGTTCTCCGGTGAACGAGAGTCCGCGGTCGGGTTGCTCTCCCCGAAACTTTCCTGGAGGATCCGATCCTGGTTGACATCGAGAGTCGACAGAATTTGACGCGCGTTGTCCGTGAATCCTTTGGGACCACAAAGAAAGAAGGTGGGTGAATCCAGATCGGTCACGTTCCTGGTGACAAATTCCTGAGTCAGGCGCCCACTGCGCCCCTTCCAAGTTGGGTCTGGTCTCGACAGGCACACTTCATACTTGAAGTTGGGAACAGATCTGCTAAGCCTCACCAGTTCGTTTTCGAATATGATGTCTGCACTTGTGCGCACACAATATAGGAGCCTCACAGGAGTAGCGAGTTCGAGGTTATCGATATAACGCAGCATCGAAATCATGGGTGTGATCCCACTTCCGGCTGCAACGAGAACTATGCTCTTGTGGAGTGTCTCGTCAAAGTAAAAGCGGCCATACGGTCCGCTTGCTTCCACCGCAAGCCCCGGCTTGGCCCGCTCATTGAGAAAAACAGATACCCATCCATTTTCCATACGCTTGGACGTGATTTCCACGTAGTTTTCGTGGACGGAGGAGGAAATCGTGTAAGAACGCGTGACCCGCCGGCCGTCGATTGTCCACTGGAAGGTCAGAAACTGCCCTGGCTTAGCACGTAATTGTCTTTCCTTTGGAATCTGGAAGCGTAGCGTCTTCGTATCATGGGTCTGCTGCTCGGTCTGTGCCAATAGAAGATTCATTGGGCCCGTCGCGTGTTCGCGGTTCGTTAACAAGGTCGCCTGCGGAGGAATTTCCGGGATGCGCGACTCCATGGAAGCCCCCGACTGCTTCCTCTTCTTAATAACCAAGGCGCATTGGACCAAGCAGACTGCAACCACCACGCCGGTCCCGAGCCTTAGCCCCAGGCTTCCTGGGTTCGCCGAACGAAGAAGTTCTGAGAACGTGGGGATGGCCACAATCACGAACGAAATCACGGAAATAGTTATTCCCAATGCCTTCAGCGACGAATGGCTATGCTCGTAGCGGCGTACGATCAATATTTTGAGCAAAAGCAGAGGCACGAGGACGAGCACAAGCGCGATATGCAGAACCAGGTGCGTAGGCAGGTGACTCGTTATTCCCAAGCCAGAGAGTCTCTGACTCATGCCGTAAGCCATGAGGCAGAGTAGAATCACAAACAAGTAGCCACTCGCCCGGTGAACCGCGACCAAGCGGGTTCTCGTCGTTACTCTGCACGAGGGGTGAGAAGCCTCCAGCATCACCACCACGTTGGCGGCAGCCAGTGTGACAAAGGCAGCGCCGGCGACAATCGCTGAAATATTCGACATAGGCTTCGACCCCTCTGCGCTGCTGACCCGGTTTGCTCAAGCCTCCCCCTGCTTTGGTTAATTTGGGTTGCCGTTCCGTCGACCCGCAGCGGCACTCCGGCTCGACCCTTTGCCCGAATCTGCTTCTACTGACGGTTCTTGGACTTTGCGGAGGAACTTCAGGTCCAGAACGATTGTCGTCTGGTCGCCTGCGGGCGGCGTGCACACGGGGCCGCTGTAGCCTTCTCCTCCACCCTCGTATGCATTCTCACAGTTGCCAGCGTGAGTCGCTGCGATCAACGTTCCTGTGCATGCAGGACCGCTGTAGCCTTCTCCTCCACCCTCGTATGCTGCCTCACAGTGTTGATTTTGCACGACCGACGGCCAATTCGTAGCTTGTATTGCATCTGCCAGTTGAGGGAAATCCTCGTCGTCGACGCGGGCTGATCCTGAGGCCTCCACCGCTCTGTTTTTCTGCAGCGCGACTGGAGTCAAGGGGCCCGAAACAAGTGCATCGCTAAAAGTAGGAAACAGAAACGTGATTTCACGAGTTTCATTGTGAAGCACAGGATCGCCGTACACTGGCCCGGCATAGGCTTCGCTTGGCGTCGCTGTAACGGTCCGCTCCACACGAGTCAATGTAAGATCCCCGATGACTCTCAGCTTGCCGTTCCCTGTCCTAAGAATGCGCGAGGACTTGAACGTCAGCAGAGTCTGTTCGGTCCCGTCAGGAACGTAGCCGGCCGGCAAGATACCCTCAGGACTAAGTGCGTGCCCCCACTCCTCATCCGCCGGATAAATACTGAGATCGAAGACCGAGTTGTCCGGGTCGTTCGTGTCCAGCCGTACCTTCCCAGTCACGCGTGCGACACCAGTATTTACTGAATCTGGATTCGCTTTGGAGCCCTGAAACAATTGGGCATTGGACCGGCTGGAGTCGAGAGTCCAGGTATCGCCGGCAAGAGCTAGAGAAGTGAGAAAGCAAGCTGCGAACGCAAATGTTATAGCTCGGTATTTCATGTTATTCCTTCCATTCCTCGTTTGAGACGATTTTAAGTAGCGCGATGCTCACTTCTTGCGTCCCTTGACGTTAGGGGCAATTGCGCTCTGTTAGTGTGAACTCGGTCGACGATGATTTATTCCAAGAACTGGGTGGTTTTGTTTCGCAAACGCTCTTTGAGGATTTGCCAGCGCTTCACTTTCAGCTAGTCCATTCGACCAGCCAACGTAAAAGGGCCGCCGGGTGATGCACGGATTTAATTCTCGGTCCTGAGGATACTGGTGCGGTTGTTCAGTTTCTCATCAGGACATCTTCCGCAGGCTCCCGAGAGTGGAAGATTACCGATACCACCCAGTTCCGCATACTGCGTCCAGAGGTCAGACTCGATCAGTTCGGCTGCCGCTAGAAACCTTAGGATGGCGACATCGCCCGAATTGAGGGAACCGCTTCCAAGAGTACTGGATTGTGCGCGGGCCAAAGTTCCGTTTGCTAACAAAGCGGCGCCCACTACTGCGCCTCCTGCCAGCAGACCACCTTTCAGAAAAGAACGGCGGTCGACTGAACTGCCGGTAGATGGGAGAAGCTGCTTTTTCTTCATATTTATGCTCATCCTTCCTCGACTACAAAGTTTTCCAAACTATGGGTTAGACTCGTCGGCACAACGACGAGATACGAGAGGCATTTCATTTGATTGTCAACTCTTTGCAAACTCGCAGTGACAAATGCCAAGGCAATGTTCAAGAGCGAGAGTTAAGTTGAAGACCGACATGCGACTCTTCTATCTCACTTTCTACAGGTCTGATTTCTTCCATCTGCACGCAGAACCCGCGGTGCAGGCTGTGGGTTGAATGTCGTTGACCGACCCGAGGGGAAGCTGGGCGGCGGCAGAAAGAGTCAGCGAGAAGAATATGAGTGCCAATGTTTTCATAATTTCAATCCTGTAATGGCCCACGGTGCCCGGGCGCACCGGAGTGCGCCCTGGCAGAGGCTGGCCTGTTTTAGTTGATGGTGACGGTTACGGCACTGGAATGGCTCAACGAGCCGGAGGTCCCGGTAACCATTACAGTGGTTTGAGATGCTGAGGTTGAGGGGTTGTTTGAAGTGCTCGACTTGCTGCCGCATCCTAGACTGAAGAGTGAGATGACCAACAGCAACCCTAATACGCTCGCACCCACGATGCTCTTGCTCCCGAGCAGTTTTCGCTTGCGAGTTGTGAACAGAGTGCCGAACAAACCCAAGCCGGGGAGTAGCAGCCCCAAGCGCGGCGCGTAGTACCCGTTGCTCGGCGGAGTTGAGGCAGCAGATATAGTCAACGTTGAGGACGCAGCGCTCGAACCGGGAGAGATGGTTGAAGGGCTTAGAGAACAAGTCAACCCGGCGGGCGCAGAGCAGGTCAGCGTGATCTGACTATTAAAGCCTCCCGCTGCAGCGGCGCTGACCATTAGCGTAACCGAGCCGCCCTGGCTGACCGTTGCGCTGGAAGACGAAAGATTCAACGAGAATCCGCTTCCAGCGGCAGCTGCAGGTGCCAGGCTAGCGAACACTGCCGTTGCGCTTCCTCCAGCAGGGAAATTCGGTTGCCCGGCGCTGCCTCCAGCGGTTATGTAAAGAGTGCCAGCAACGCCTGGGGCATTGTTGGCACCACCTCCTCCGCCAAACACCATATCCCACATGCCGGGGTTGACCAGCACCTTGCCGGACGAGTCGGAGAGTTGACCCTGAAACTTTCCTGTGGTGTCGAATGCGCTGATCGTACCATCGCCGAAATTTCCTACGAGAATGTCGCCGGCGAAGCTTCCGAAGCTAGCTGGAGCCTGCACTACGCCCCAGGGCGCGTTGAGGTTGTTACTGGCGCCGGCGGCGACGAAAGTGCTCATGAAGTTGCCGTTTGCGTCGAAGATATCCACCTGCCCAGCGCCAGCGCCGGGGACAGCGTCGTGCTTCGGCGTATCCTGCATCGCATAGGCGACGTAGATCTGGTTGCCAATGACGTGTATGCCGTGCGGAGCAAAACCGGCGGGAAGGGTTGGATCGGTGAAGCTGCCGCCCAACGAAGTGAGGGTGTAGTTCGAATCGTAGACGTCTACCTTACCGCTGTTGAAGTTGGCCGCCAACAGATTGGTGCCGAGCAATGCGAGACCTTTGTAAACCGCGCCGCTGGCGGAATTATCTTTGCCGACAATCCCAGTGTTGCTTGAGCCATTCCAATAAACAATGAGGCCATCCTCAGTATCGAAAATGAACGAGCCGCCGCTGAAGTAGGAGCCGCTGGCGTTGGCCACGGTTCCCGTCGGGCAACCAGGACTGCAATTGCCGTTTGGATTGCTTGCAGCCCCGGGTATCGTGACCACCAACCCGGCGTCTTTATTGCCATTTTGGTCATAAAGCGTGGAGACGCCGCTGTTATTGTCGGCGATCCAGAAATCTTGCCCGGGAAGAACCGAGATTCCCCAGGGGTTCGAGAGTTGAGTGTCTGTGGTGGTGGCTACGCCGGTAACATTGGAGACCAGGTTGGTCTGGGAATAGCCGGCCTGCTGCGCCCACAAACCTGACGGAATCGTCAACGCCGTGAGCAAACCGAATAACAAGAGTGCTTTCTTCATGTTGTCCTCCTTAACTTTTGTGATTTGTACGACGTTGCTGAATACCGTTGTTTTCTTTTCTACCGTGAAGCTGGGGTTGCGGGATGGAGGGGGAGTTCAGGGCAAACTGATATACTTCCTATTCCCGAACTCCCCATCACAACCGTATGAAAGCCGCTGTTCTGCTCGGGTTAGCTACCGCCAGAGGAGGACACAATGGAGTGCTCCTTTTTCTGGGCTAGCGTGACCATCGCCCGCGGTACCACGAAGGAATAGACGCCTCCCGGCGTCTCAGCCTCGCTCAGAAAGTGCTTGCCCCCTATCTGCTCGAAACTAAGCTTTGGTTGCCCAGAAGGAGTTTCATCGACGGCGATAGGAAGAACAAGCGCGCCATTGCCGTAGCCGCGAATTGCGATGCCTGAAGATGCGTCAACCGAGAGACGGCCAATCGTGTATGTGCCCGCAGGCAGGGTCGCGCCTCCAGCGACGAACTCAAACGGAACGTTCACACGAACTCCCTTGGTGTCCTGAGCGCGGGCACTTATGCCCAACCCAAGCAGGCAAGTCAGAGTAAGTACAGCTGTCAAATATGATTTCTTCATGATTTCTCCGTATTGAAATGGTGTTGCTTGTGCATTAGTGATAACTGCGCTCGTGAGGCTCTATTCCACAAGTGCGTCCTGATCCTCGTTTATCAACCGTGTTCAACAACTTATGTGAGTTAGACGCGACGACTAGAGGCGAGATGCGGACGGAATGTCATTTGATTGTCAACTCTTCGTCGAGATCTCGTAAACGCGCGTGGCGGGAACGCTAGTGGGAGTACGGGGAGAAGAAAAACGGCGTCGCACAGCCTGGCGATCTGGCGATATTACTGTGATGTATACATTGTGGAGTCAATGGTCGACGTTATCGGTGGCTGCCGTCAGGAGTCGCGGCATGCACCGTACTCAGTAACGTTGATCGAGTGTGTCGGATACGTCGACTTGCGCAAGCACTCGGCAGAAAGGCCGAGAAGCCGGCCTGTTTGCTTGGATGAAGGGAATAACTGCGCTCGGGCAGGGTGTGGTCGCTCTCTGAAGTACTTGGTCAGACCCTCTCGAAGCTGCAGCCGAGCTCGCCATAGCCGCGCCTTCACTGCGGTGTGACTCAGATCCAGCACTTCTACTGTCTGATCTATGGTGAGACCTTCGACATCCCGCAACACAAAGACCGTCCGCAAGATTGGGCTTAGCTCTTCCAAGCAGTTTGTCAGGATGTCTCGTAATTCAGACGCCCAGTAACACTGTTCCGGATTAGGAGCCCAGTCGGCGACCTCTTTGGGAAGCACATCGCCATCTGCCTGAAAATCCTCGTCCAGGGACATCTCTTTAGCGCTGCGCTGTTTGCGCAGCTTCATCAGCGACTGGTTCACGGTGATGCGAAAGAGCCAGGTTGAGAATTTGGAATCCTCGCGGAATGCGGACAGGTTTTGGTAGGCCTTCAAAAATGCTTCCTGAACTGCATCTTGCGAGTCTTCCCTGTTGTGCGTGACGCTTTGAGCAATTCGGAGAAGCTTGCGATCGTATCGGCTTACGAGTTGCTCGAAGGCGGCAACATCCCCATTCTTGGCGGCGCGGACAAGATCCAAGTCATCGTCTGCCACTTTCCTCACTGCGAATTGTGCCGAGTCTATAATAGTCATATCCGTGCACTTGGCGCGCCGAAGCGTTGTTCCCAAACGCGCTGCCCGCGCCTTCTAGGAGTCTGAGGTCACTGCACTACGACTTTGCCCGTCATTTTCGGATGTACCGAGCAGTAGTACGAATACGTACCAGTCTTGGTGAAGGTGTAGGAAAACTTTTCGTCCGTATCCATCACCTTGGACTTGAACACGCCATCTGTGCTCACGGCCGTATGAGGTATGTCGTCAACGTTTGTCCAGGTAACAGTCGTTCCGACGGGCACGGTGACCGTCTGCGGCCCGAAGACGAAATTATCGATTTTCACCGCCGCTGCTGGCGCGGAAGGTTCGGCATTCGCAGTGACGCGAGAAGACAATGCCAACAGCATGATCGCAATCAGCAGCGGCACCGCCACGCCCGAAATCCAAAGCTTGTTCTTTGTCATGATATTTTCCTCTCTAAATCTCGATATGCGATATTTACTGCACATATCCTTTGCTACTGATCAGATACTGAGTTAGCTGCCTAGCGGCGAATCAACCACCGCGAGGCTGTGACCGCTCACCAGGTAGTTCACATCAGTGATACCCAACACCCGCTGCAACTGGTCGGCCGGCACCTTCATCGGTCCGGCTGAGGGAGCGGTTCCCGGCGCAGGTTGAGGGAAAGCCGTCGACATTGCAGTGTGGAACGAAACCTTGCCTTCCACCTTCTGCATGATCTGGTGGATATGTCCGTTTAACACCGTCACTGAACCGAAACGCTTGACGTAAGACAGGGCTTGTTCGCTGTCGTCGGTTCCCCAGCCCCAATCCGGATAGATGGTCCACAAAGGAATGTGGGCGAAGAGCACAATCGGAGTGCTGGTAGAGCGGCCCTTGAGATCGTTCTCCAGCCACTCCAGCTGTTCGTTACCGAGCGACCCCATGCCTCCAGCTTTCAAATTGGCGACATTCACGAGACCAACGAAATGAACGCCCTTGTGATCGAAGCTCGACCACCCAGTGCCTTTTGTGCCTTTTCCGTAGCGCTGGAGATATTGCTCGCCGTTGTCGGTCAGCATGTCGTGCTCGCCCGGCACAAAGAAGATTTGTTTTGCCGATGCGCCTTTTAAGACTTGGTCGAGCGTATCGAACTCACTCGGCTTGGAGAGCTGACTCAAATCGCCGGTGTGAATGATGAAATCCGGCTGATGTGGCATCGCGTTGATCTTGTTGATTGCCGTCTGCAGCGTAGCGGTGACATCTGGATTCGCCGGTTTGTTGAAGCCGATGTGGCTGTCGCTGATCTGCACAAAGCTGAAGTCCGCGCCCTTGCCGGCATCTTTGCCGTAAGCCTTCGCGAAGGCCTGAGACACCGGGACGCCGCCGCTCATTGTCCAAACAAGGCCGGTACCCGCCCATGCCATGCACTTCAGAAAGCCACGCCGGTCGACGCCGTCGTTGTTGAGGTCTTGCAAACTTTGATCGATGAGGTCTTGCTTCTTGTCTGGCATTTGCCCTCCGTAGTTTGTAACGTTCTGAGTGGATAACCGTCGCGAGTCGCTTTTATTCCCACTTGAATCGAACTATCTTCAGAAACTCTCGCGACGTCGGGTAAAGTCAGAAGGGCGAGCTTCGTCTGCCCGCCCTCTCAACACATTGTGTGAAAATGCGCCTTATTTGGCAGTTGTGGAATGGATTGCCAGTGTTCCCATGCCGCCCTGGGCTCCCTCATCCTCATCTCCGAAAATCCAGACGCTGCCGGGTGACGCTACCACTCCAGCAAACAAAAGATCATTGAGGAAATTGCCCTTGGTCGGGTTGGGACTGGGAACAATCGTCCAACTGGTTCCATCCCAATGCAGAAGCAGCGTCATCTGATTTCCGGATCCGTCGGCCGTGAAGTTGGAGCCAAAAGCGTAAATGTCATCGGCCGAATTCGCCGTGATTCCAAGCAGGCGGTTCGTATTCGGCCCAACATTCGGGCTGGGCACTATCGACCAAATCGTGCCATCCCAGTGCAGGATCAACGTGAGCGTCGCAGACTGTCCTGCAAGACCCGGCGTGGAATACCCTACTGCCCATGCGTTGTCTGGAGCCAAGGCCACCACGGCATTCAGCTGGTTTGGTCCCTCGCCTAAGTTTTCTGGAGTCGCTACAGCGGCCCAGTTTGTGCCATTCCAGTGAATCGCAAGACTTGAACTGCCGGCATCACCCACCGCCCAGGCATCGTTGGTGGCGTCGGCGGACACGCCAGTGAGACCCTCGAACCCCTCAGTGTCGTTAATAAACGTGGGCGTCCATGACTTGCCGTCCCAGTGCTCAAAGAGGTTGTAGCTCACGGCGCCCCCTATTACCTGCTGCACAAGATTGCCGACAGCCCAAATGTCAGTCGCCGACGTCGAGGTCATGGCAAAAAGATCCCCTTGAGAATTCGGCAAGAGAGTGGGATTCGGGAACAGGCTCCACTTGGTCCCGTTCCATTTTTCGATGATCTGGCCCGGATTCGCCCCCAGAGTCACGTTGCCGATGGCCCAAGCCTCAGTGGAAGAAATATCGACGACACCCTGGAGATCCGCTGTAAGTTCACCATTAATCAATGGCGCGGGGAAAGCTGTCCACTTGGTGCCGTTAAAGTGCATCGTCGAGTTTCCTACCGCCCAATGTCGGTCGGGGAAGATGCCGATGCAGCAAAGATGCTGCTGTTGAACTTGTTCCCGTTGGGGGTGGGGACTACCTTGAAGATCGAGCCTCCGTTGGCTTGAGCCCCCGCGGGCGTGCCTTGAAGCGTGATAACCGCCAATCCTATAAACATCAATACGCTAAGCGTAAGTTTCACAATTCCTCCTGAATAGTTTTTCGTTAGAATTTGACAACGCTTACTAACAATCTGATAACTCGTCCGAGCTGACTTTATTCCCGACAAGATCGAAGGAGAGATGCAGGCCAATAAACTTTGGCTCGAATAACACTTTCATTGACCTGCGCAGGCCGCTCTGACGGAACCGCTTCCTACTTACAGCCTGTTTAGTTCGCCAGGTACCGAGCCAATGCCAGATCCCCGTTGAGCTCGCCGATGGCAACAATGTTTCCATCTGTCTGGATGAGCAGCCCGGTGAACGTCTGCTCACTCGTCACCGTGCAGCACCCGCCAAACGAGTTGGTGGTGCCAAAGGTGAGGTCCATCTCGCCGTTGGCATCGAGCCGCGCCATGCCGCCTTGAGTTGGCGAAATCAAGCCGCCGATCACGATCTGCCCATTCGCCTGCAGAGCCATTGCCGTCCCCACTGAAGTCGTCGCGGGCGGGTCGAACGATTCGAAGGAGTTGGCGTTGAAGCTTGTATCCACTTTCCCGGTTTCGAGGAAACGGCTCACGCCGATCTTGTGTCCCCGGCACTGCGAATCGTTGGTGCAGCTCGTCACGGCCACAATGTAGTCGCCGTTCGCCTGAAAAATGGTCGGAGAAAAGCCGCTCTGCGAGGACGAAAGGGCCGCCGTCAATGTTCCCGTCGTCACCTTCGATAGCAGCACACCCTTGGAGTTCAACTCGACGGCTATGCCTGTCTTGCCGCTCCCATTCTGCCCCACGGCCAGGTAGTCGCCGTTCGATAACAACGCAAGCGCATCAGGTCCTGTGATTGTGTCGGTCACCAGCGAGATTCCGCCGGTACCAAACGTGGTGTCCAGACTGCCATTGGAGTTGTAGCGCACCATCGACATCTTTCCCGGAGCAACACCTTCCTGGGCAACCTCGAAGCCGGCCATCACGATTTTCCCGTTCGGTTGCAACAGCATGGCAGTGGGAACGTCGACCCGTGTGCCTGCAACGGTGGTCACGAGGCCACCGCTTCCAAACGTAGCATCCAGAATGCCGATGGACGTATAACGCGCCAGCCCGAACTCAATACGCCCCACGCTGCTTATGGCCTCTCCTGCGACCAGGATGTCGCCATTCTTCTCCACCGCAAACCCGAATGGGTCGAAGGTGAAGCCGGCGAATGTGGTGTTCGTAATCCCATCCGTGCCGAACGTGGTGTCCAGCGCTCCGGTAGAGGTATAGCGCACCAAACCGATTCCAGTGCCTCCGTTGTCCACAAAGTCGACTTGAGCGACCGCCACGATGTCGCCGTTTGATTGTTCAAAGCTACCCACCCCTGCGGAACCATTGGCGAAGCTGGTGGTAACCGTCCCGCCGTCGCCGAAGGCTGGATCCAGAGTGCCGGCTTGGGCCTGTGCGAAGTTGACGCCAAACGCCAGGCCAACTGCTAATAGTCCAGCGATCGTATGGAATGTAGTTTTCTTCATTGTTTTTCCTTTTGAGTTTGATTTTGCTTCCCAAGCAGACGACTTCGGATGTCTGCCCGTCTTGATAACTGGCAGGGAATGTATTTATTCCAGGCCTCTTCGAGATAAGTCGCTAGTTGTCTGCAAGTTGTCTACGAATTGTCTGCGGGAAGTAAAAGCTGTGCAGGCTCTTGGTAAAGGGGTTACCTTGCCAACCACAAGCCGAGCGCTAGCCACAACGGAGTTACCGCCAGCAACGCATTCCTGATTCCTCGCGCCAATGCTCTGACGTCGGAACACACGATTTCACGATCTCGGTCGTCGCACGCGCGCCTTTGCGCAAGGAACTCCAACAACTCGACCTCGCCCGTGCTTATCGAGGATTGCCGCGATTTACGTTCTGTGTCTACCGTCATAGAGAACTCTTTGCTATTACCGTCCAATGCCTGCCTTGTCCTTGTATGCATTTCTGGTCGAGATCTCGTCGGAACACCTAACTAGGGAGATTCACACCGCTCAAAAAACCACCTAAGTGCCCCGTCAAGGCAACGATAGCGACCGCCAGAACTTCAAGCACCAGGCGGTAGCTCGGCAGGTATACGGTCCGTTTTCGAGCGCTGAAATGCACCGACCACACCAGCCAGATCATCACTGTCGAAACACACCCCAGAACGAAGTGCAGCAATAGAATCCCCTTCAGCTTCTGTCCCTCGAGTTGGAACTGCCAGGCGAGTACTCCGGTAACGAGAACCGGAACAGTCGAAATCGACGCCGCCAGCAGGTTGTAGTAGGCTGCCTGCGCCAAGCCCCGGCGCTTCGTCCATTGCGCGATAAGGTCGAATGCCACTGCCGTGATGAACAGTGCAATTGGAAAATGGATCAGTACGACATGTTGAGCATGCTTAGCCAAGAATACCGTCTTAGGGTCGAAAGGATTAACCATCGCCATTGCCTCTTCCCAGATTTGCCCTACGCCTTCATTCCGATCTGAATTCGTGCGAGCAGTAAAAAATCCCCAC
>Ga0116117_1000051_pt1 | contig 52264 bp, 38 predicted proteins | sample June2015DPH_11_1_FD_89790 | JGI IMG/M metagenome (GOLD analysis project Ga0116117, IMG submission 89790) | Peatland microbial communities from SPRUCE experiment site at the Marcell Experimental Forest, Minnesota, USA - June2015DPH_11_10 | ecosystem: Environmental > Terrestrial > Soil > Wetlands... | reverse complement strand
GATCGCTGGCCGAAGTTCTCCTACGAAAAGCAGTGGCAAAAGCTGATGGATTTTATCGAGCGCAGGAGGCGTGCGGCGGCTCAGGCAAAGGCCGTAGTGCCCGCTGTAAAACCGCCGGTTGCGGCGCCGGTTGCGCAGTCGCAATCGTCTCCAGTTCCGCCGCCGGTAGTAGCGGCAAAACCGCCAGAGGCGCGTCCCGCCGCAGCGAAGAAACCGCGTCCCCGATTCGAGTAAACGACTATGATCTCGATGTCCAAACCGATCTCCGCCAGCCAGGCGCGGGCGTACCACAAAGAAGAGTTCGCCAACGCGCGCGACAACTACTACACCGAGGGTGACCGTGTGCGCGGCGAGTGGCAGGGCCAGCTTGCCCAGCGTTACGGACTTGCTGGCGAAGTGGGCGAAGAGCAGTTCGCGCGGTTGAGCGAGGGCCAGCATCCGGCGACGGGCGAGCAGTTGGTACGGCATCAAACGGCGCGCGAGTACGTCAATGCGAACGGTGAAACGGTGCGCACAATGGAGCACCGGGCGGGCTGGGATGCGACGTTCAGCGCGCCGAAGTCTGTCTCTCTTACTGCGCTTGTTGGCGGTGACGACCGCGTGAAAGATGCGCATCGGGAGAGCGTTCGTGTTGCGCTCAATGAGATGGAGAAGTACGCGCAAGCTCGCATCGGCGGCAATACTCCAGCAGAGACGACGGGCGCATGGGTGGTGGCCAAGTTCGAGCACGACAGCAGCCGTCCGGTGGACGGCTACGCCGCGCCGCAGTTGCACACACACACCGTGATTTTCAATATCGCCGAGACCGCCGACGGGACGACGCGGGCGTTACAGCCGCAGGAGATTTACAAGACGCAGCAGTACGCAACGGCGGTTTACCGTTCAGAGTTGTCGGCGCGGTTGCAGACGCTTGGTTACGAGATCGAGCGCGGCGAGCATGGCCAGCCGGAGATCAAGGGTTACACGCGGGAATACTTGGAAGCGTCGAGTCCGCGGCGTCAGCAAATCACCGAAAACTTGGCAGAGCAGGGCCGCTCCGGGCCGGAGGCGGCGCAGATCGCGGCGCACAAGACGCGCGAGGCGAAACTCGATTTAACGCCGGACGAAGTGCAGGCGCAACATCGGGCAATGGCCGCTGAGTATGGGCATCAACCGCAGCGCGTGATCGAGGAAGCCCAGCGGCGACCAAGCGTCGAGCTTCAGCCGGAAGCATCGCAGCGCGTGGCGCAGACCGCTGTGAGTTATGCGCGGGAGCGGGGCACGGAGCGCGAGGCCATCGTCGATGAACGGACGCTGATGCGCGATGCGTTGAAACACAGCATGGGCGCGGCGCGGTTGCCGGAGATCAAGGCCGAGTTCGAGCGGCGCGTTCAATCACATGAGCTGATCGAGGTCGAGCGCAGGCCGGGGCTTGCTGGCCGCGCGTTTACTACCGGCGAGATGCAGGGATACGAGCGCGAGATCATCGAGCGGATGCGCATGGGCCAGGGCAACCGCGAAGTGTTGGCCGATGGCCAGGTCCGGCAGCAGGTCGAGGCGAACCATGCGCATCTGGGCGCGAGCCAGCGGCGGGCGGTCGAAGACGTGCTTGAAAACCGTGACCGGATGATGGCTCTTGAGGGCGTGGCCGGAGGCGGAAAGACTACTTCTTTAGCCGCCATCCGGGAGGCCGCTGTCAGCGCGGGCTATGAGGTCAAGGGGCTTGCCCCCACGTCGCGCGCGGCGCAGAAACTCGCCGAGTCGGGCATGGAGACGGAGACGTTGCAGCGGCACTTGACGCGCGGCGACCGCGCCGACGACGGGCAAAAGCGGCTCTATGTGGTCGATGAATCGAGCATGGCCAGCACCAAGCAAATGCACACGTTCGTAGAGCGGCTAAAGGAAAATGATCGAGTTCTCTTCGTTGGCGACGTGCGGCAGCATGAGGCGGTCGAAGCTGGCCGACCGTATGCGCAGTTGCAAGAGGCCGGGATGCGCACGGCCAGGCTTGACGAAATCATCCGGCAAAAAGACCCGGCGTTGAAAGAAGCCGTGGAGCAGCTTGCGCGGGGCGAAGTAAAAGAAGCAATCGCCAATCTCGACAGCCAGGGCCGGGTACATGAGATCGTGGACCGCAGCGAGCGCATCCGCGAGATAGCCCGCGAGTATGTGCGCCAGCCGGAGAATACGCTTGTCGTCTCGCCGGACAATGAATCCCGCCGCGAGATCAACCGGCACATCCATCGTGCGATGCAGGACGCTGGCCAGGTCAAAGGCGAGGAGCATCCGGTGCGGGTGTTGAACACGCGGCAAGAGCTAACCGGCGCGGATCGGCAATGGGCGCAGAACTATGAGCCGGGCGACATCGTGCGTTATGCGAAGAGCAGCAAGGCGCACGGCTTCGAGGCCGGAGAGTACGCGCGCGTTGCGCGCGTGGACCGCGCCGAGAATGTTGTCACGGTGGAGCGCAAGAGCGGCGAGCAAGTGAGCTACGATCCACGGCGGCAGCAGGGCGTGACGGTCTACCAGGAGGCGGAGCATAGCTTCTCAGAGGGCGACCGTATGCAGTTCACGGCCCCGTATCATCCGCAGAAGATAGCCAGCCGCGAGTTGGCGACGGTCGAAAAGATCGACGGCGACGGCAATCTCAAGTTGCGCATGGACTCAGGCCGGGAGGTCGAGTTCAACGCGCGGCAGCATCCGCATCTTGATTACGGCTATGCGGTGACGAGTCACAGCAGCCAGGGCCAGACCGCCGACCGAGTGCTCGTCCATGTGGACTCGGAGCAGGCGCACAGCCAGTTACTCAACAGCCGCATGGCGTATGTGTCCGTCTCGCGCGCTCAATACGATGTGCAGATGTACACCAACGACGCCGGAACGCTGGGCCATGCGTTGAGCCGGGATGTGTCGCATCCATCGGCGATCCAGCAGGAGCCAGCGGCGCAGAAGATCGAGCCGGTACAGGCACAAGTGCAGGCGCATGAGTTCGTGCAGGGGATGGGCATAGGCCGCTGACGCGGCCATATCCTCCGCTCCGGCATCCGTAAAGGCTCTCCGCTTCGCTCCGCCCGCTTGCGCGGCGCGCAAAGAACGCGCGGCCTTGACTGATGCCTCCGCTGCGGATGGTTCTCAGCTATGAGAAGAATGTCTTCTTCTCATGTGTCCAAAAACACATGAAAGACGCCAGACTATCAGCGGGCGGACGCTCCCTTGAGAATCGAGTCGAGAGCACTCAACACAAGCGACTGCTGACGTGGGGGCAGCTTCTCTATCTCTTCCATGCGGCGGACGATCTTCAGGCTAGGCCCCTTGCGCGGAGACTTCTTGGCTTGCGGGCGCAATAGATCATCGGTGCTTATGTCCAGAGCCAAAGCAAAACGCACAGCCGTCTCTGCGGCGAGCCGAAGGCGGTCTGTCTCATAGTCGGAAACCAACGACTGGATAATGCCGAGCTTGTTGGCAAGTTCGACTTGGGTAAAGCCGCGTTCCTTGCGCAGCCGGGCGAGACGCTGACCGATGGTCTCGTCCCCGAAATCGAGCGGAAGCAACTTGGGTCTCTTGGGCATGACAACCGCAGTCTAAATGGCCTATTCCAAATATCGCTTGACGACGTATGTTATAGGACGTTATTTTTACTTGCAAGAGGAATCCGAAAAAAACACTTGACAGGTTTTTCGGCGGAGGGCTGGAAATGGCAAGAATCCCGGAGGCGGAGGTCGAGCGGCTGAAACGCGAGGTCTCCGTCCAGAGGTTGGCCGAGGCGCGGGGGATCAAGTTGCACCGGCACGGGGCGGACCTGTTGGGTCTCTGCCCGTTCCACGACGACAAGAATCCGTCGCTGGTTATCACTCCGGCGAAAAATCTCTGGCACTGTCTGGGAGCGTGCGACGCGGGCGGCACGGCCATCGACTGGGTAATGCGGGCCAACGGGGTCAGCTTCCGCCATGCGGTCGAGCTGCTGCGGGCCGATTATCTTCCCCTGGCCCGAGGCACTACGGAGTTGCTGGGGCAGAGGCCGCCGAAGAAGGGCACGGTGCCGAAGCTATCGCCGCCGATCTCGCGGGATGCGGACGACCGCCTGTTGTTGCTGCAAGTGACGGACTATTACAACGAGGCGCTGAAACAGTCGCCGGAGGCAATGAAGTATCTGGAGTCGCGCGGCCTGAAATCCTCCGAGATGGTCGAGCGGTTCCGGTTGGGCTTCGCCAACCGGACGCTGGGTTATCGCCTGCCGGCGAAGAACCGCGCCGCCGGCGCGGAGATGCGCGGACGCTTGCAAAAGCTGGGCATCCTGCGGGAGAGCGGCCACGAACACTTCAACGGCTCGCTACTTATCCCGGTCATCAATCCAGCCGGAGACGTGCTGGAGATGTACGGGCGGAAGATCACGTCGAACCTGCGCGAGGGAACGCCGAACCACTTGTATCTACCGGGCGAGCATCGGGGCGTGTGGAATGAAGAGGCGTTGAGCGCATCGAAGGAAATCATCTTATGCGAGGCGTTGATCGATGCTCTTACGTTCTGGGTTGCGGGCTTCCGCAATGTCACGGCGAGTTATGGCGTGAACGGCTTCACTGCGGACCATCGCGCCGCGTTCGAGAGACACGGCATCGAGCGGGTGTACATCGCATACGACCGCGACGAGGCGGGCAACAGCGCGGCGGCAAAGCTGGCCGAGGAGCTGATGCAAATGGGAATCGAGTGCTTCCGTGTGCTCTTCCCGAAAGACATGGACGCCAACGCCTACGCCTTGAAGGTACAGCCCGCGAAGAAGAGTCTGGGCGTGTTGCTGAATAAAGCGGAGTGGCTGGGCAAGGGGCAGCGGCCAGAGCCGCGCAACATGGAGCCAGTCATCGTGACCGAGCCGGAGCCAGAGGCAAGCATCGAGCCACTGCCAGCAGAGACAAAAGCAGCGACTAAAGAAAAAATCATCGAGGAAGAATCCATCGAGTCCGAGATCGAGTTCGCCGTCGTTGCTCCCATCGCAGAAACTCCAGAGCCAGCCCCCGCCGCATCCATCCCCGCCGCAATCGAAAAACAGATTTTTCCTTTAGCCGCCAAACCGGAGCCGGTTGCGCCGACGGAGCCGGAGCCAGCCACGGAAGCGCCCGCGCCGGTGATCGAGGTTCCGGTCGAGATGCGCGGCGAAGACATCTTCTTGCAGCAGGGCGACCGCCGCTATCGAGTGCGTGGCCTGAATAAGAACATGAGTTACGAACTGTTGAAGGTCAACGTGCTTGTCTCTGGGCGGACGCCGCGCAATGAATCCGCCTTCCACGTCGATACGCTGGACCTTTACTCGGCGCGTCAGCGCGGCATGTTCACGAAGCAAGGCGCGGAGGAGCTGGGCATCAAGGAAGACGTGCTGCGCCGCGACCTGGGCCGGGTACTGCTGAAACTCGAAGAGCTACAGGACGAGCAGATCAAACAGGCGCTTGCGCCGAAGGAAGAAGCGGTCACGCTGACCGCTGATGAGCGCGAGGCCGCGATGAAGCTGCTGCGCGATCCGCGCCTGTTGGAGCGGATCGTCGAGGACTTCGCGCGGTGCGGTGTTGTTGGCGAAGAGACGAACAAGCTAGTCGGCTATCTGGGCGTGGTCTCGCGGCACTTGGAAGCACCGCTCGCGGTCATCGTGCAGTCGAGTTCCGCCGCTGGCAAGAGTTCGCTGATGGAAGCGGTGCTGGCGTTCCTGCCCGAGGAGCAGCGCGTTCAATACTCGGCCATGACCGGCCAGTCTCTCTTTTACATGGGCGAGCAAGACCTGAAACACAAAGTGCTGGCCATCGTGGAGGAGGAGGGCGCACACACAGCGGCCTATGCGTTGAAGCTGTTGCAGTCGGAAGGCGTGTTGACCATCGCCTCGACCGGCAAAGACCCGGCGACGGGGCGCTTGCTCACGCATCAGTACCGCGTCGAGGGGCCGGTGATGATCTTCTTGACGACGACGGCCATCAATCTCGACGAAGAGATGCTGAATCGTTGCATGGTCCTCACGGTCAACGAAGACCGCGAGCAGACCCAGGCCATCCATCGAGTGCAGCGCGAAGGGCAGACGGTCGAAGGGTTGCTCAGGCGGCAGGACCGGAATGCGATCCTTGCCGTTCATCGCAACGCCCAGCGCCTCATACAGCCCGTCTTCGTTGTGAATCCTTACGCGCGGGAGCTGACCTTCCAGGACTCGCAGACGCGGACCAGGCGCGACCACATGAAGTATCTGACGCTCATCCGCACGATAACCCTGTTGCATCAGCATCAGCGGCCCCGCAAGACGGTCGAGCACCGGGGCCGCATGGTCGAGTACATCGAGGTTGCCATCTCGGACATAGCGGTTGCGAATCGCTTGGCGCATGAGGTTCTGGGCCGTTCGCTGGACGAGTTGCCGCCGCAGACCAGGCGCTTGCTCTTGGCCGTCGATGAGATGGTCACGGCGGAATGCGAGCGGCAGAAGATGGAACGCTCCGATTACCGCTTCTCCCGGCGCGATGTGCGCGAGGCGACGGGCTGGGGCGATACGCAGTTGAAGACCCACTTGCACAGGCTGGAGGAACTGGAGTACCTGCTCGTCCATCGCGGCGGCCGTGGCCAGAGCATCGTGTACGAGCTGATGTTCACGCGCCCGAAGGACGGCGGGAAGCCGGTGCTGGGCGGGCTGATCGATGTAGAAAAGCTGGGCAAGAAATGAGTACGACGAAAAGAAGTCGGGGCCGAAAGGCCAGTAGTCGGGGTCAAGTCGGCCCCAAGTCGGCGGGGTGTCGGGTTGCTTGAATGCCGCTCTTCGCCAGTATCCATGCGGCTTCCATGCGATCCAGTGCCAGAGGCCGGAAAAACACATATACGGGGTGCAGAGAAGGGGCGCTCCGTCCTAACCATACCGAGGAGGTAACAAAATGGCTCTGCGCCGTAATCTTGAATCGCCCAAACACAAAGCCCGTCTCTGCCCGGTGGCGCGGACGGTCTTCGATTCGCTGTTGAATCAATATCTGGAATGGCTGTTAGTCAAGGGCTTCACCGAGGCGACCGCATGGACGCGGCGCAAGCAACTGGAGAGCTTCCTTGCATGGCTGAAAGAGCGCGGCGTCGAAGAGCCGCTGGAGGTCACGCGGCCAGTGCTCGAACGCTATCAGCGGAATCTCTTCCATCACCGCAAAGCCAACGGGGAGCCGATGAGCTTCCGTTCGCAACACGCCTTGCTTGTGGCTGTGCGCCAGTGGTTCCGATGGATGACGCGGGAGAACCACATCCTGCATAACCCGGCGTCGGAGCTGGAGCTTCCCAAGCAGGGCCATCATCTGCCCCGCCATGTGCTGAACATCCAGGAGGCCGAACGAGTGCTCCAGCAGCCGGAACTAGGCGACCCGATGGGGTTGCGCGACCGGGCGCTGTTGGAGGTTCTTTACTCGACAGGGATGCGCCGCATGGAAGTCGCCGGACTCAAACTCTTCGACGTGGACTTCGACGGCGGAACGGTACTCATCCGCCAGGGCAAGGGGCGCAAGGACAGGATGGTTCCCATCGGCGAGCGGGCGGTTGCGTGGGTACTCAAATATGTCAGCGAGGCCCGCCCGCTGCTCGTCTCAGAGCCGGACGATTACACGATCTTCTTGACCAATGCCGGGGAGAGTCTGGCCCTCGGATACATCAGCAGCATGGCCCACCGTTATGTGGAAAGCGCCGGAATCGGCAAGGAAGGTTCGGCGCACCTGTTCCGCCACACAATGGCGACTCTGATGCTGGAAGGCGGGGCCGACATACGCTTCATCCAGCAGATGCTTGGCCACGTCAGCTTGAGGACCACCGAGAAGTACACGCACGTCTCGATACGGACGTTGCAGAAGGTGTACGCGGCGACCCATCCCGGAGCGAATCTGGAGCGCAAAAGGCCAGCGTCCCAGGAGGTCGAGAACGACGCGGCAAGGGCGGAACTGTTGGCCGCTCTTGACGCCGAAATCCGGGCCGGAGAAGACTCGACGGACGCTCTCGCGTAGGCGCGCAGTTCTTCTTTTAGTCGCTTCTTTTAGCTGCTAAAGAGGGCCGCTTCCGTCCCGGAATCGGCCCCCGATCCACGCCGCAATCCGCCGCTCTTCCGGCCTCCAATCCCTGCCCGAATCCGCTGCCCATCCCGGAGCCTCAAGCCTTACAATCGGAGGCAGATGCAATCTGCCTCCAGCTCTGCGTTCCCGGAACCGCTTCTAGCCGCAATGCCGCAGCTAAAAGAAAAACTGCGTCTGGGGGTTCCGAGCAAAAATCCTGCACTGCATCTGGGGCACAATGTCTGCCAATCCACGACCGCGCCAGGGGTTAGCTGGAGCGTAGCGTCGGGAACGCGTCAGAGTGACATGATGGGCCGGTTCATGAGCCCGGATGATTTCTGGAAAGACACAAACCTTGCTGATCCGCAGAGCCTGAACAAGTATGCGTATTCGAGGAACAATCCGCTGCGCTATGTCGATCCGACCGGCGAGACAGCAACAGAAACAACCACCTGTTCGTCAGCGACACAATGCACCACGACCATCACAGCAACCATTGCGATATATGCGGCTCCGAATAGTGGCATCACTCAAGATCAAATGAACAGTGCGGCTTCGACGATTACATCTTCGATTGACAAGGCTTGGAGCGGCTCGTACACGAACGATGCTGGCGTAACTTTTACGGTCAAAACAGATGTATCCGTTTCTGTGGTTTCGGATCAGGCAACTGGAGAAAAGAGCGGCGCGCAGAATGTAATCGGTCTAACGAACGGTTCTGCTACCAGTACAGCCAATGCCAATGCAGGCCCCGGGCGCAATTTTGGGCAAGATGAAGGAACATGGAATATCAACACCCTAGGGAGGTCTGCGCCTCACGAGTTCACACACCTGATGGGAGTGGATGACCGGTCGGACTTCAGCCTGGTTCTTTCGAACACCTATTCGACCAGAAGGCCGATGCCGCTTCATGCAACTTCCCAAGATTTCGGATGGGCACTGAAGGAGACATCGACTCATATTAACGCGGCCATGGAACAGATGAAGAAGACCGGAACAACTTTCAGTCCAGTGAAGGACACAACCACTGTCGGTCCGGATTACGGACCTTGGAAGTAATGGCTGGGAGGCTGCCTAGAATGCGTTGCAAGATGATGATTAGCGTGGTGTCGTTGATTCTCAGTGGGACATCCTTGCTTGCTGAGAAGCCTGGCCCTATTATCTTTCGGTTGCTTGTGCCATCTGCGAATGTGTGCGCCGCTCAGCCCAGCCTTGAACTTGAGGCAGTTCTTACCAACGAAGGAAAAGATGAACTTGTCATCAACGTCGATAGTCTGGACGTCCATGTTGATCTCACCAAATATGAAAACGGCACAGCGTCAAAATCACAGCACATGATCAAAGAAGCCGGTGCGCATTCCTGGAGGCATGTTGGTCCCCATCAGTCGATCATCGTTCCCTTTTCTGAATCTCTGCGGAGTGATGAGTTGCTGATGCACAGATTCGATGAAATACCCGGACTGTATGAAATTCAAACTCTGCATGCAGAATATGTAAGACGGGCCGATGGCAAGATAGACTTTCTGGGGCGCATTTTATCGAACAAGGTGTTTTTCTTGCTGTCCTCCTGCACCAAAGAGTCCGGCAACGCCGCCACGGGTACAGAGGCCCCGCCGCATTCCGAAGAACCGTCAACGAGCACACTCCTTCACGAGTCGGGTCGCCGAGATGAATGGACCGCGCGGCGCGGCTGTACCGCAACCGCCTCGTCCTCACCCTCGAACAGTTCTTACGCAGTGTCGCGCCAAGCGCCGAAGTGGTACTCATCGAACACCACGAGACCCGGAGAACAGGAAGAGGTTCAGTGCGTTGCTCTTGGCTTGGGCTGGCAGCAACTGCGTGCTCGTTGAGGACGGTCTCAGGAAGCAAATGCAAGACGGCTTTCTGAACGGCGACGACGACGCATTCGACGCAGTGGTTGGGCTCTTCGGGATGCTGAGAGTTTGCGTCGGAGAGCGCCCATCTGGCGAACCGGGAGATGAGAGGATTCGCGAGGTCGAGGGTTGGATTCTCGGGCGTCAATCGCCGACCGTTGAACACACCATGTCACAGTATTCCGCGAAGCCCCACATTTGTTCTGCTGCGTCTGAGCCGTGTGAGAGAATGGCTGGCATAAAAGGAGATGGCTCACAATGAAAAAAGTAGTATCACGCACTGCGGCATATTTGGCCGTTTTCGTCATGTTCGCTCCAACAGCACAGGCCGACCCTTCGCCGTCCGTCCGTTATTTAATGAATGAGCAAGTGTCCATGTTTGAATGGGGAATTTTTCTACTACAGACGCACGTGGAGCATTTCGCGTGGAATCGGGGTCTCAATGTGCGTAGCCAGTTCGCTCATGTCGAATATGATTGGCAAAAGAACGAGCTAGGAATCAAACTCGTCGTCTATCCCGCCTACCAAAGCCTCCAGCAAGCTACGGCGCGGCAAGCATGTGGCTCCCTCATGTCGCAGATGAAGACGCTCTTGGGAGCCGACCCGAAAATGCCGGAGATACGAGAGATGCAAGGGATAGGCACCTTTTTTCACCACAAGCAATTTGAAAGCGGTGACGTGCCGAAGACTTTGGACGCCGATTTGGAGGCGATTACCAGCTTGGAAATCAACGTCATGGAAAGCAAGAACGATAATGCTCCCTTCCATCAGGCAATCTCGTGTTCGTCCGAACTCCTAAAGCCAGAGATTAGGTATTTCACTACCTCACTAGCCCCACCAAAACAATAACTGATGACGGCGACGTTCGAGCCGACGAGACTGCCAAAACAATGTGGACTGCTGCCTTCGAACTGTTCGCGCAAATTTGGCGTCATCGGTTGAATTCGAATCATTGAGCCGTAGATGCCGGTCTCCTCGGGGACGCAGAGTAGAATTCCGTCAGGGAGAATAGCACCATGGGCATTGACAATGTAATCTCCGAAATCGACGGCGAGATTACCAAGCTGCATCAGGCACGAGCACTGCTGACTGGTGCGGCGTCACCGGCAGCGAAGAAGAGAGGCCGACCGGCAAAAGCTGCTGGGGCAGCGGGGGCCGTGAAGGCTGTTGCCAAACCCGCAAAGAAGACGAAGCGGACGTTGAGCCCTGAAGCCCGAAAGGCCATTGCAGACGCGCAGAGAAAGCGTTGGGCGAAGCTGAAAAGGGCTGCGAAGTAAGAGATTGGAGGGCGCATGTCGAGAGCACACGAAGGTGGCTGGCAATACAAGAAACGAACTGATGGAAGGATATCCAAAGCTCACAATCAAGAACAGCGCCCACTTATTGATCGTCATCACTTTTGGCATAGCACTTATCTCCAATCTCAAAGGGTTGTTCGTCGCTACTGTGCACTACCAGTTTGAAGGGCATTGAGAATATCCCCGTCTACTTCCTGTGAACTCCCTGGTTCATCAAATGTGAGGAAGAACCGGTTTTACTCCGCCCTTGACAGTTCGCCAGGGTCGGCGGAGGGATGAGGTTCGATTCAGGCCAATGACCAGACTTTGTGGTGAGAAGCCAATCATGTTCCTGGACTCAGTTTCCAATTCAGATACTGAGATTCAGCGCATACCGCGCGTGCTTTCGCTCACCCGTGCGGATCAGCGCGCCTTTTTCTGTGAGGTCTGCCAAATCGCGAGTTGTCGTTGCCGGAGACGCGCCGGTGATCGTGCTGTACTTGCTTGCGCTCAGACCACCCTCGAATCCTCTTGGGCCTTCCCGAAACATTCGCAGGAGCGCCTTCTGCTGCCTCTCGTTGATATGGCCACGCAGCCGGTCAAGCAGCTTCGTTTTGGCAATGAGAAACTCGACTTGTGTGATGGTCCGGCGCTGCGCTTCTATAGCTATGTCAGCGAACCAGGCAAGCCACGCGGTCACATCAATCTTCTGGTTGGCTCTTTCAAGTGCTTCGTAATAGCTTTTCTGATGGGCAAGGATCGTTGTAGCCAGTGCGACATGTAGGGGTTGACCGAAACTTTGCGCCATAGCCTTTTCTGCGATGGCCCGCCCGATTCGACCGTTGCCGTCCTCGAAGGGGTGGATGGATTCGAAATATAGATGGGCTATACCCGCTCTGGTAATGGCTGGCAGGGTTTCCGTGCTCTGCGGCGTCGTTCGATTGAACCAAGAGACGAACCGCTTCATCTCTGACGGAACCTGCTTCGATGGAGGAGCTTCAAAGTGCACTTTTTGAGCGCCAATCCGGCCAGAAATAACCTGCATTGGCTCCTTGCCAGTGCGGTACTTTCCTATGTTGATAAGGTCTTTTCTGCCGGAGACTACCATCCCGTGCCAGCGAAAGAGCATCTCATTTGAAAGAGGCTCAGCGGATGATCGAAAAAGATCGACCATCATTTCGGCAATCCCCTGTTCCGCCGGCGTGGCGCGCCGCTTATCCGCAACCAGCCCGAGCTGACGTTGGACCGAGGATTGAACACTCGCTCGGTTTAGGATTTCACCTTCAATCTCGGAGGTCGTCAGTGCTTCTCCGCTCATAGCTTCCACGAGGAGTTGATTATGTTCGTCTTTGCCCAGGTGCTTGACCATGCCAATGACAACGCCTGCGCCAATGAGAAACTGTTCCTCGGCAGTGGCCATTTGAGCACGGTCCCACTTGAAATTCGGCCAATCCCGGTTTTGCCAGTTCCAGGTCATGAGCGATAGCAAACCTCCATATCGCTCATAATATCCCATATATATGAGCGATACAACAAGATTCTATCGCTCATGTTTCACGCCGACTCTTTCGCGGATTGCAGACATCTTCGAGGGTTCGAGCTTTCATCCATTTATCGTTTCCTTGGCGATCACCTAAAAGCGGCCATACATTATCACTTCAAAACCGGCCATAGCGGGCGGCCTGAGACATTCTGTCCGACGGGGGCAATTAGCCTCTGTTGACATGGGTAATGTCTTGGAAAAAGCGAAGCAGGAACAGGTGATTGCGCTGGGGCGGCTTGGTTGGTCGCTGCGGCGGATTGAGCAGGCGACAGGCATCCGCCGCGAGACGGCCGGCGGCTATTTGCGGTCGGCCGGGATACCACTACGCACACCAGGTGGCTGGGGGCGCAAAGCTCCACCAAAACCGGCCATAGAAGTGATCACCGGCTCGGACAGTCCAAACCCGGCCAGCAATTCAAAACCGGCCAATGAAGTGATTACCGGCTTTTTACCGGAAATGACGATGCTTGTGCAGGATGGCCAACGCACGGCAAGCAGCAGTGAAGCCTACCGCGAGCTGATCGAGCTGGAGCTTACGCAAGGCCGGAACGCGATGGGTACACATTCGAGGATCGCAGTCACCCCGCCCGAGAAGGATTTGCTCGATTGTTCGGCGCGATGACCGCGGTTACCATTCTGAGGACAGAATCATGGCCATCGACAATCCGTACGACCAAATTGATCAGCAATATCCAAATGAGGCTGAGAGCGTTGTCACCGCGCTCACAAGGACGCTGGAATCGGCGACCGATCTTGGAGTTCCGTTTCCTCATGGCGTCGGCGGGTTGTTGGCATTCATGAACTCCAAGACGATAAATGCACGGCTTGAGCGAGCGCATGCATTCATCGATCAGCTTGTCGCTGACTTGCAGGGCGTCCAGGGCTCCGTTGAAACGATGCGGACGGAAATGGATGAAGTTCAGGGAGCCATGCGCATATCCGTGGAGTACGACGTTGACCAATTCAACAATAGGAAGCGCGAACGCTATATTTCGGCAATTACGCAGTCAATTTCTTCGGAGACGAAGGTTGCCGATCTGGTGAGTTTCATTCAGGACATCGAAAAGCTCGGAGAGCGTGACATAATCGGTCTCAAAGTCCTCAATTCTGTCATGAATCGAAATGGCGATTGGCAAGATCCTCCGGCCCTCTTGGACTCAACGTGCCTCGGTTGCATCCCAATACTTTCAACGCGCGTGCGCAGGAACTTGTCGTGACGATGGCGCGGGCGCTTGGCAACCCGAATGCCGACGATACTCATTCTTTCAGCCGCGAAGAAGGGCTACAGGTATGCCTTCGGCTTCAAGGCTTCGGTCTGGCGCACATTGTCAGCGGCGACACCCGCGAGGTCCCGATTGCAAACTACTGCGCGAGACCGACGACTAGAGGCATGATGCTTCTGAGATTGCTTGGGGTGCCGGTGGCCAATTGGAATCGCTATTTCGGCCCCGACGGTGCGCTGTAACCCGCGGGAGCAGAGCAACAGGCGGCGAAGCGACAGCTAGGCGCTAAATCGCCGAGTATCGAACCCACACGTTTTCCTGCGGCTGATTTGGCCAGAAGCTGATACGGAATTCAGTTCGCGGTCGTCCAGTTCATCCACGATCAGGCAAAAGGAGCCGGGCGGAATTCGGTTTTTTGGTTAAGTCATCGGCTCGCGGCGGCTTGGTCCAGAATTTGGTCCAAACGAGCGCCGAAAGGGCTGCATTTTGGACCAAATTGTCCTCTTTGCACCGTTGAAGAAAGGCACTCCGAGCCCTAATCGTCGGCTGTTAGCCGAAGGTTCGTGGGTCAGCCAAATCTCGACGGTCAACCGTAACATTTGAATGATTTTTCGTCATTTCATTCTTTTGGAGCCCTTATGGATGCAAGGTCATCTTGATGAAGTAGCGCAAGCGGGATGACGTAGGATGCCAGTGGGGAGAATCGCGGCTCTGCTTTCGAATAATCTCCCAGGATTGCCAACTGATTGGGATCGCTTTCAAAGCGCTCATAGAGCCCCGGAGCCATCAGATCAAACCATCTGGCAAGCGATTCGACATCGCCCTTCGACAGCTTCTCTACGTCCTTTCGCAGAGAGTTTCCACCTTCTTTACTATCTCTCGGCGGCGGGTGCTGCGCCCATTGCGAAGGGTCAGGCCTCCTCCTAATTTCCTCGAGTGCATCGAGAAGGTCCAGCATTGCTTCCCAGTGTTGTTCTCCCGCTGTTCGAGATGAAATGTGAGGCATGTCAGCCTTGATCTGCCGCAAAGATGCTTTCTGGATGACTTTCAGTACTTCTGGGGACGCTACACCTTTCTCCAGCCTGTAAATCTGCTCGAGGCCTTCCAGCGCAGCGAGCGCCAAATCACAAAGAGCTTGTTTGTAGACTGTGACATTTTTCAGAATGGGAAAATCGGGTCGGCGGGAGTCAAATTGATCAATGGTGTTGCTGAGTTTCCTCAAGCTCTCGACGGCATCCCCCACAGATGTAGCACCCGACTTTCGGGGGGCATCGTAGTCTCTGGCCTCAGCTAGGACTCGTTCGTTTCGGATCTTTCCCTCGACGGCGACCATAAGAGACATCACCGCACACGTTTTGAGAACCTTTCCATCCTGCAAGCTATGAAGCGCATCCCGAAGGTGAAACCACTCTTTCAGGTCACTGATCTTCAAAAGTTGGGAGACGGTTTGAACAAAGGATAGATGCGATCCTCCGCTGAGTTCGCAGGATACTAGCCGGTTACGACCTTCTGCTGAACATTGTTCGTATTCCGGGCAACACTCCGCTGGATAGCAAAGACTCCTGATCAACTCACTACGTTGCGGTTCCCGAAAGAAATCATTGTTGTACTTACGAAGAGACATGTATCAGCACTCCGACACCGAACAAGTCGTTTGCTTGGGTTCCGATGTGGAATCCGCGACAGTTTTCCGGTCGATGTTACCCAATCAATCTATCGGCATATCGCATTTCAAGTTCTGCGAATTCGCTCGAGCTGATTTCTGCTCAGCCTGAGCGCTCTTGGGGTACCACGGGCCCGTTGCTTGGCGCCTTGATCTGTGCATCGGTCTTGACACATCGAATGGAACGATGGGTCGCATATGCCCGTGCCCACATGCGACTTGCGGTGTCGGTGTGGGGACCGGAACAACAGGCGGCGCTGCTATTCCCAGCCAATCAATATCATTTGTTCGCGGCCAGTTCATAGCGCTCGTCCACGGACAGTTTGCTTGCCGGAATGCCTCTTGCCGTCAAGAATGCGAGAGTCGCCGGGACTCATACTGGCGATGCACGGCAATTCCATAGGCTAGCCGTTCTTAGAGAGCGATGGCGTAAGCGGCTGAAAATAAACGACCGATCACCGGTCCAATTTAATTCGATATATCTCCCTCCGCGTGGATAGATTCCTTCGCTAAAGGCGGAAAATCTTAGCAATTGGCCGAGAAACGCGCCGATCCTGGAGGGCAAAATGTACGACTCGCCGCACCCGACGGAGCTCCTCTCGCTCGGACAAGTCGAGGAGCGCACGGGTATGGGCAAGTCCAACATTTACCGCCTTATTGGACTGGGTCTGTTTCCAGCGCCGATTCATTTGGGCGGATCCAAATGGGATGCCGGTGAGGTCGAGGAATACATTCTGCGGCACAAAGATGAGCGCGACCGTCAGCGCGGGCAGAGCAAATTCACACCCCGCCCTTCGATTCTGTCCGGTCTCAGTACTGGCGTGAGGGATGAATCACTCTCCGATCACTGGCCTGGAAGTGGTCTCATCAATAGTCCATCATCGACGGTGCGTATATTAGCGCCGGAGATAGTCGACGCGCTCCGGACGCTAGGAGTCGCCATCCCAGAGCTATATCTCGACCGCAGCGCTTGGACTGTATCGCTCGCGGTGGTCAAGATCGCCCCCCCCTCGGCGGAGCCGACGAAGCGGGAGTGCAGACATAGGAAGCAAAAAAACACGGCGATGAGGTGTGACTGACCGCCGCATGAAAGCAACCGCACAGATCGATACGCAATTGCTCCTCAAATTTGAAGAGGAGCCGGTTGCAAACCTGTTATCGCCAGCCGAGCAACTGGAGGCAAAGGTGCGCGTACGTCTGCGCCAACCTATTGATGCGACGACTGATGCCTGGATCAAGCGCGCTGCAGAGCTGGCTGTTGCTTTAGGTCGTTGGAATGCTGATATGCGCGAGGCGTTAGAGGCAATCAAGCCTCCGTTCAAAAAGGAGCGAGTTTGGGGCAAGACGCTCAAGGATATTGCAACGGATGCAGGTGTGGACGTTCGTACTCTGAAGCGGCTGTTGAAGGCGCGGAAAGCAGATCTCGTACGTGGGAAAAAGCGGGACGAAGCACGTTGCGATCAGGCGGGAAGCGGCGCAAGCTGCTCGCCGGCCGCAGGCGCACTCGACCCAGTGAGTGATGCAGTGATGGCGTCGGCCGAGGGGAAAGTTGGTCGCCTAATCCGTTCTGACCCTGAGACCGATAAAGAGTTTACCTGCCGCTCTCTGCGTGCTGCCCTAGCACGATTCCCTGCCGGGAGCCAGAGGTCGCGTCAGGGGGCCATGCGCTACCTCCTCACGCTGACGAAGGGCCTGGGTATCCCGCTCAGCGTCCTCGCAGCAGCAGCGCAGTAGAGCAGTATCCATGTGAGTGATATTCGCCGGTAACCCAAGTCGCATCTTAGCGATTTTGTCAGCTGCCGTTCTCCTTTATGCTAAGCATCGTTGTGGCTCGGCACGTAAGCGCAGTGTTTTGAAGGGTGGAGAGCAAAAAGATGAAAGTGGACAATTTGTCCTAACGATTGTCATCAGGGGGGTGGCTATGGTGACAAATTGTCCCATTTCAAATTCTGGTTCGGACTGGGTCGTTGCTTGCAGCCGATGGCCTGTCGTGTTCCAAGAGCGTTAGCCACTCCGGCAGGAAGTTCCCCATTTTGCGTGAGGAGTATATTCCTTTTAATGAAGGCGCTCGCTGTGGTGATCAATGAGGTATTTTCTTGCCGCATCGGTTGTTGAAGCATATTCCATGGTTGATCACGTGGAGTGCTGGGCACGGGCGATAAACCTTCGAAGATGGAGGATGAGATGCGGAAAGACGAAGCGGCAGAAGTTGAGATTGATTTTCTTGGGCTTTCGAATTGTGTGACGCTGAGGCAGGACCAAGTCGAGCATATCCTCCTGGTCCGAGCGTTATATATACCGCCGATTTCAACTGGATGCCCGGGCCCGGATTGCAAGGGAAGGTGGGAGCGCACGAAGCTCATGCCTATGGCCCCCTTTGCTGACAGTCCCCGGGACGGTCGTCCGGTGGTAGTCGATTTGTTTGTGGTGCAGTTCGTCTGCTCTGACTGTGGACACCCCTTGGAATTTGATATTGAGTGGTACCACGAAGCGCGCCAGATGACGCGCCGCCTGGAAAAGTACGTCACTGACCGGGCGGCTACACTGTCGACCTTTAGACAGATCGCCCTGGATTCGTGTCTCGACGAGAACACCGTCGGCGATATCTGCGCGGATGCTTTTCGGGGATTCGACTTGAAAAGAAGCAAGGATCTGCCCAGGGTTTTACAGATCGACGAAGTGTATTTTCATGACAAGTACTACACGATCCTCGTCAATGGCGAGACCGGGGAGGCTGTCGATCTCCTGGAGGGCCGGAGCGACAGCGACATCAGGAAGAGGATAAAGGAAGCCGGCAATGCGGAGGCGGTCGACTATTGGTGCCAGGATTTCAGTCTGCAGTTTCACGACGTTGCGGTAAAACCTTTCCCGCGCCCCGAGAAGCGAAAGTCGAAATCTCCCAAGGTTTTCGAAGCAGAACAAACCGAGTATCCGACATCCTATATGCTCGCTTTCGAACCAATGCCCGAGGGCGACGTCGATGAATTGAGCGAGGAGGAATCTTACCGCCAGACGCGGGAAAAGTTGGCGGCACTGTTGACCAACGCAAAGGCGGTCGGTGACCATTTTCATCTCAACAAGGCCATCGGGGACTCGCTAAATAAGATTCGGGTTTACATTCAAAATTCTCTGCCGGAGTACTATTTCAATCTCGAAACCAGCTCTTGCACCGAAACGGAAAAGAGTTCGCCGGAATGGGAGCGCATCAAGGCACAAGCTAGAGAAAAAGCCGATCGGCTGGCTAAGGACAGAAAAGACGAACTCACAAACAACAGATACAAATTGTTCGCGCGCCGGAATGAACTGAATGACGACGATCGCTTCTGGGTTGATCGTATGTGCAGTGAGCACCCTCTCTTGGGAATGGGATGGGAGGCGAAGAACCGGGGTCTCGATGTCTTTCCGGTGAAGCCGCCACTAGGCCGAACGAAGAAGTCCAGGGAAGCTGCCATGGCCAAAAGAGCTGCGTTGTTGATGGATGAGCAGGAAGCGGGTCGGAAGCTCGATGAGTGGGCAGCTTCGATCCCCGAGGAATTGCGGCCGTTCTTTGGCAGACCTCTTCGCTTGATCGGAACCTGGCGGGAAGAGATCATTCGCATCGGGACGACCGGCTATAGCAACGCCGGTGCGGAGTCCAAGAATCGCTACTTGCGAATGCTAATGGCCATCACACATGGGCTCGACTTTGATGCACTGCGGGCACGCTTGCTGTGGGCAGATGACCACCGCCGCACTGACCGATGGCCCAGTTTCTGCGACGACGAAGAAGGCATGATCAGCATGGCAAAGTTTGTTGAGCTTGCGAAGGCTGTCATCGCTCGCAACGAAGAAGAGCGAACAGAGCCCTCAACCGCATCATAGACTGAAGCGGACGCCAATCAGGCTACGGAACAGGAATTCGGGCCGGAAGTTGAGCAAGGAAGCTCGCACAGCACTGAATCAGACGCCAATTCGAGCAAGAATCCGAAAAACTGCTCTGGCGGGAACGAATAAGGCTGCTCTTCATGATCGCGGTTTCTCATGGGCGGTTCAGCCGCCCATGATGCCGTGCAACAAGTGGCCGCGATTGTAGCTGGAGTCGCGGTCATCAATCTTTACGGGCTACTCCGCGCTTTTGTAGCTCACTTCTCCGCCTAATCCTCAATCTCAAAACACAACCAGACTGGCGTTTGCCGCGCGAGCAATGCATGGCATTGCGCACGTGTGCCTTCTCACCATCTACGACCGCTCCCCTTCGACCAGGAGTATTCCAATGCAAGAACAGATCGTTCCACGTAAGCCGATCCCCGCGGCTCTTGAATCGCTCATCCAAAGAAACCGGGCCTTCCTCGTGGCGAGTAAGGCCCCTAATACGATGAGGGGCTACCAGTCGGATTGGACAGATTTTCTCTGCTTCACCGCCGAGCATAATTTTGTTGCGCTCCCCGCAGATCCGGCCACAGTCTCTCTTTATCTGACATCACGGAGCTCGATCCTGGCCGCAGCCACACTGACTCGGAGGTTAAGCGCGATCGCCTTCTATCATTTGAGGGCTGGCTACATTGAGTCGCCCACCTATCACCCGCTCGTGCGGGAGACTTTCAAAGGCATCCGGCGTGAGATCGGAACCGCTCAAAAGGTCAAGGACGCTCTCCTCTCCGATCAGGTCAGGAAGATCGTTGCTTGTTGCCCGGAGACTCTTGCCGGTCTGCGCGATAAAAGTCTTTTTCTGATATCCTTCGCCATCGGCGCCAGAAGATCCGAGACCGCGGGGCTCAGGATAGAGAACCTGACCTTCTCTCCTGACGGCCTCATCGTAACGATCGCGAAGTCAAAGACAGATCAGGAGAAATCCGGCTCGCGTAAGGTCGGCATACCGTACGGCACCGACGAAGCAACTTGTCCAATACGTGTTTTGAAGCGTTACACGAAGGCAGCGGGAATCATCTCAGGCTATGTCCTACGCTCGATCGATCAAAAGGGGAGGGTCTCACCGTTTGGCTTGCATCCAGACAGCGTGGGCTACATTATCAAGCGGTGCGCGGCCCGCGCGGGAATGAAGGTCGAGGAGATATCAGGCCACAGCCTCCGCAGTGGATTTTGCACAGAAGCCGCCCGCCAAAACGTGCCCGAATATTTGATCCGTAGACAGGCTGGATTCAACCCAGGGTCGAAAATTCTCGATCGCTATATCCGGCTGGGGGAAATGTTCACGCGCAACGCGGCCGCGGGGTTGGGACTCTAGCCAAACACTCACCTTTAACCACTGACTTATTCAGCGCCACTCTTGATAAAGCCCCCTTATCACGAGTTCTTAAGTAACCTCTCCACCCCCGTTTCGCCCCAACCACCGCCAAGCCACTCTCTTCCCTGCCTCATTCACACCCCTGCTGCGTGCCACCCGATCTTCCCCAACACTTCATTGCAGTCCTCCTTCCACCGTTCACCGGCAGCCGCCGTGCCGCATAAGTACGCGGCTCGCTCGGGCTCTCGCAAGTTACCCGCCAGAAAGGCGCTCCATGTTGCACGTCATCTCTCTTTACTCGGTCGCGGCCTCGTCCGCCGCCCCCTTTGTCCACTCCATCCGCACGGGCGAGTGGCATACCCTCGCCCGCCGCGTCGCGCCGGCTCTGGTCGCCACCGACTTGCTCGAACGTCAGTTATCCCCGATGCCACCGTTTCTCTCCCGCTCTTCAACCCTCTTCATTTGTCTGGACTTTTGGAGTTCACCCGAAGCCTATCGTCGCGCTTCTCAGCAACCGGCCTGCCAGGCGCTGCTGGTTGCCCGCCGGCAGATGGCAAGCTCCACCTTTGAACTCGGTGAGTTCTGCTTTCCCGCACCGATTGAACTCGAAAGCATGGTCCCGCAGGCGGTAGCGCGCAGCTGACGACTCTGTTGCAGCACGGCATCCACGCGGTACTTCTTTAACCAAACAACCATGAGGAACTTATATGCAAGAAAAAATGACCACCTTGCGCGCGGAAGCCATTGCGCCCCTCGCCTCTGAACTTGCGCGAAATCTGGGGCGGAGATTGCGCTACCTGCGCGCACAGCACTCTGAAACTCAGGCCGAGCTTGCCGATAGAGCCCAAACCGGCCGTGCGCACCTAAGCCGGCTTGAACGTGGAAAAACTCTGCCCCGATACTTCACGCTGGTCCGGCTCGCCGCCTGTCTCGGCGTGCACCCAGCAGAGCTCATGGGAGGCGAGACCGGAGCTCCCGGCAATGGTCCGCGAAATCCTGACAGAGCGATTGTGCCTCAATAGACCCATTCGTGAGCTTATTGCCGACTCTGCGTCCCGGTTCCATGCCATTCTGTAATTGCCTTCGGAGGGGCCGCCAATCATGGATAACACGATGGACTGGGACGCGAGAGACAGAAAAGAACAACCCCAACCGGTTGACTGCTATCCGATCGGCTGGATTTCGACAGAGGAGTTAGAAGACGAACTCTTCAATGCGGTCATGATGGATTTTTCGACAAGAATCGATGAAGAGGCTTTTGAGGAAGTCGACGACTATCTCGACGGCGATGAAGAGTTTGAGAGTGAAGCCGAGCAGAGGCGGTCCACACTCACTCTTCTCGCCACTCTGCGGCCGCGGCTTGCCGAATTGCTCGGCGGACCGCCCGCCGAGTCGAGCGGCAACTAGACTGCACACCCGGCCCGGCGCGGAACTGCTGATCTCGACTCTCAGTTCCGCAGGCCGGAGCCGGACGCTGGGCGCCCCATTCAAGATTTGTTGGGGCAATCCTGTCGGCTCGATGCTGTTTACCAAAACATAACTGGCGAGCGATGATCCAGTCACAACATCAATCCTGGAGCCGGTGGCGATTACCGCTACAGATCCGTCCTCTGCAAGCAAGCCGAGCTGGATGAGCGCGTGGGGTGTTGGCAGCAGATGGCTTGGATAACTCCCAGCTCCGAAAGACCGGACCTGGGGCACCCACACCCAGATTCAAGTTTGGGGAAACGGGCCACCCGCCGAAAACACCCCCTTAGCGCGGAAGTGACGCTGAAGCAATCTGCTCCGAGTGGAAGATCAGCGGCTTGCCGGAATCTTGGTTTTCATCGGTTCTTGCACATCTACGCTGTTGTGCAGAAAAGAGAACTGGACCTGCGGACGATAACGGCGAACTAACTCGGCAGTCAGGTCGTCACACGGCTCTTAATGAACGAACGGGCTGCGGAGCGGTTGCGCCTCAATGAGGAATATCGCTCGTGCGTATCAGGACAGTTCCGTCGGGTTCAACGCGGCTGCCGAGGTATTTGTGTCGTGCGATCTCTTCAATGGCCAGACGATTTTCCCGGAACACTTCGAGCTTGTTTCTGTTGTCGCCACGGAAATGGTCGTCCAGTGCCTCTCTGCTGATGGCACATGGTATCCGCTGATCTCTGTCAAAACCCGAAAACACGACAACATCCCGTCCAGTGTCATACCTTTCCTCGGAGGCCGGAAATACTAGTTTTTTGTTTTTCCACGCGACCTGCCATGCCGCGAATTCGCTCGGTCGAACCTGAAGGCGCGCGAAGTTTCCCTCATGCAGGCCGAGAAGATCCGACTCGGCCATGTCCCTTAACATCTCGCGCTCATCGGCCGTTACATTGTCTCTTACCCACTCCGCGATATACGCAGCAGCCATTTTCCTATTCATCTTCCCTCGCACCACGTCGCCCACGATCTCCCGTAGCGCCTCCCGATGCCGCTGCCTGAAAGGATCGGGGTCACCTAAAGATTGCCTCACTGCCGCGTAACGCTCGGTCGATCGCTCATAGGCCCAGAAAAAGACATCCTTCAAGAGGTCCACCTTGTTCAGCTCATAAACGCTGAGCATCGCATCCGTGTAGCTTGAACGCGGCACGCCCGTGAACGAGAGCGGCGACAGGTTTCGCTTAATAAAGGGAATGTTTGCTGCCAGGCGCGAGACACGCTTGTTTACATCGTCGAAGGGCTGAAGGTACGGCAGATGCACCATGGCGAAAAACGATTGTTCGAATGGGTCTTGGATTGCGTCTGCCGTCGCCAGGACCTGATTGAAGCATTCCTCTATTAACTGCGGGACTTCAAGAGGATGGAACGCGGACTTTTCAATGCCGACCGCGATGTGTCGCAGGCGTCCTGCTGCTGCCTCATCCGGTAACAGGTTCTGAGCCAGAATGCCGTGCAGGTTCAAAACCGTATATCGATTGAAGCCAATCTCATCCGCCGCACTCACAAGAAACGCGATGGCGTCCTTGTGATTGAGAATCATTTGGGCTTCGAGCTTGTTTCGACCCTGCGCCTCTTCGCCGAATTCAATCAGGCGACGGGTATCAAGCAGCGAATAGGTATTTCCCTCCAAGCGGCTTGAGTTCCATGACAGGTCGATGAGCAAGCGGTTGAGAATCCGCTTTGCGTAAGTGCCAGCCACCTCAACCCCGGCCTTTGTGCTGCCCACCTTCGCTAAACGCGCCCGCTCTTTAGGCGAGAGATAGAAGCTCTTGTTGGGCCGATAGCCGTCGAGGAATTGACGGTTATATCCCACCGCCTTTCTTGCCCCGGACGGCTGCCGTAGATAGTCGAGTATCTTCCTGCTTTCGGCGGAGAGAGGCACCATTACCTCTTCCGACTTTTCTTCTCCCGGCGCAGCTTGCCGCGCAGCTTTTACCTTCTGTTCCTCTGTTGCGCCTGGAGGCCGGTATCGCGCGGCCGGTCCGTTGCCTTCCTGTGTGAGCCGCCCCTCATCCACGAGGCTTTTCAGCCAATACTGGAGAGTTCGTTGCGGGACTTCTCTCAGAGCTTCAGCAATTTCGCTTCTCCGTGCGCCATCAGCCCTTTGGCGTGCGACTTCCACGATCAAAGCTAAGTCTTCTTCCCGCAGGCGTTTCGGCATGACGATCTCCTTTTATTGCGCGATTATCCTATCGCGCAATTACAACATAAAAACGCGCAATTATCAAACAAATCGCGCAATATTAAATTACGCGATTTTGGGCAATGTTGCGCGATATGCTCTACCACTCTCGCTGCCCTCATGAAAACGTACGGCTGTATCGACATATAGCTTCAGGTGCAACCAAGCGCAAGCGAGGGCGACGAGAGCACTGAAACAGGCTTTCGATTTTTCGTATCGCGCGGCGAATCTGCGGAAACACTTGACTTTACACCCCCTTGCTCGACGAAGCTACACGCATATCCAGATGGCATGTTTACCTGGATTTAAGGTTGTTTCAAGCCAAGAGTCGAACCAAGAACCATCCGACGGTGCGGCGCTTCCCGTTCGAGCCAGGTTCTCGCCACTGGAATTCCCAGGCATCTGGTCCCTTCATACGCTGCTTGCATATCAAGCTTCCGTTTTGCGTCTCGCTCCTCTCTGTTACGTGAGAGAACTGAAGAATCTCCCACGGGTGATTTCCGCAAACATACTCCTTCGCACCGCATCTAATAGTGGTTATCGCTTTCCTGCGGAAGTGGCCGCGATGAGTTGAAGATAGCGACGGAGCAGTTCTGGCGCGGGCGATTCCCGTCAGGAATCGTAAGAGTCCACCGGAGACAAGAATGATCTATAGTGCCTTCGCGGTGATTGCTGCATCAAGTTGCTGCTGTTGTCTTCTCCAATAGATCGCGGCGACGACGGGTATCAATTCTCGCTTCGGTTGGAATACTGCCAATTCGACATGAACCCCAGCCGCCTCATTTGACGTTCAATTGCGCAGGCTTTATTGCTGCATCCTGTCCATCCCTAATCCGGCTTGCAGACAGCTAACCATATCTCTATGGATATCATTTATTTGTAGCGGCACGTTCGGATCATGATCGAACGCGCCAACTTCGACGAGTACTACATATTGGGATAGACTCCGCAAAGTCGCCAAGCCGACTGGAATGTTGTAGTCGATGCTGGCCTGATTGCTCCCGTTGCCGTGGCCGTCTCGGTACTGATCCAAGGGCAAAGCTTCCGGAGTGCAGGTGATCCGCGCGAAAATCTTGTTCCCCACACCATCCGCGATCATAAATGAGAGAGACGGGATGGGTAATATCTCAAATGCAATATATCGCAAGCTCTTTAGTATCTGGCGTGAACGGATGAATATCCAGAGTACGATACTGTATCTCACCTGTACTTAATTCATCCACACAACTACGATCGCCCCGGTTTGAAAAGGGCGAATTGTCGTTCCCCCAAAGGAGAAACCAATGCAGAATCGATCCGTGTTCCAGATGCTGGCGATTGCTTTCGCAGTCTGCCTTTCCCTCCTCACGATACCTACTTCGTCCGCGGCCCAATCGACCTGTTCAGCGACCGACGTAACAGCTCTCGACGGTGGTTTGTACAATTTCCAGATGAACGAATACGACTCCTCACTTGAGGAGTGCGCCACTATCAGCGGCGTGGGTTTCACGATCACTACCGCGGACTTCACGAATGCCACCAACGGATCCCCGGCAACCTACACATCCATCTACAGGGGATGCCATTGGGGTACGTGCACAACTTCCAACCCCTTCCCCATCGAGGAAAGCAACATCGCTTCGGCTAGTACCAGCGTCAGCATTACTCAGCCTTCGGGATCTCAGAACGACGCTGCGTACGACATATGGTTTAACCAGACATCGACCACATCCGGGCAGCCGAACGGCACAGAAGTCATGATTTGGATCAATCATCAGGGGGCTCCAGAGCCTTTTGGATCGCAAGTGGCGACAGCGACAATCGATGGCGCAAGTTACGCAGTGTGGACGGGAAACCAGACATCGTGGAAGATCGTTTCGTATGTGGCTACAAGTCCCGTAACGTCTGCAAGCCTCAATCTTCTTCCGTTCTTCGCAGACGCTGTGTCGAGAGGAAGCCTGGAAAGCTCATGGTGGCTGATCGATGTGGAATACGGCTTTGAGATCTGGACAGGCGGCCAAGGTTTGGCCATGAGCAACTTCTCGGTGAGCGCCGCGGCGGGGAGCGGCGGCGGGGGTTCATGCACCACCGCGCCTTCGGCTCCCAGCGGCCTTGCGGCCACCACGTCTTCATCGAGCGTGATCAACCTGAGTTGGACCGCGGATACGGCTCCAACAAATTGCACCATCAGCGGCTACAATGTCTTTCGCAGCACAAGCAGCGGTTTTACTCCATCATCGAGCAACCAGATTGCCAGCGGAGTGACATCCACGAGCTATTCCAGCACTGGACTCTCGGCTTCGACCACGTACTACTACAAGATCGAAGCGGTAGACTCGCACGGCACGTCAGCGGCATCGGGTCAAGCCAGCGCTACGACTTTGTCATCCGGTAGCGGCGGCAGTTCAGGATGCACCGTTGACTACACGATCTCGCCGCAAAACTCGAGCGCCTTCGGCGGGGCCATCACCATCAAGAACGGATCGACCGCCATCACGAGTTGGACGCTGGCCTGGACTTTTGCCAACGGGCAGACGATTTCGTCTTTCTGGAATGGCGTCGAAACCCAGAGCGGTTCTAGCGTGACGGTGAAAAACGAGAGTTACAACGGCAGCATCGCCGCCAACGGAACCCTCAGCGGCCTCGGATTCAACGGAACCTGGAACGGCAGCACCAACTCAGTTCCTTCGGCGATTTCGCTCAATGGAACGGCGTGCACTGTCAATTAGCGATCTACCGCATATGAATAGTCGCAATACAAGAATGCGGGCAAAGGGAGGATGGCCCAGGTTTTAGGGAGGCAACAAACTTGGGTGCATCCAGGTTCCGATTCTGGGACCTGGGTGGGGCCTGGGCCGTTCTCCTGTTACCAGCGGGTCCAGATAGATCCGACCTCTGGGGTTTCTTCTATTCCTGCCGCGAAGTGCCGGAAGCCGGGTCAAACCGGTCTTCGGGTTTCTCGACAAGGGGCCGTGGACGATGGGTCTTCTGTGCACGCCGTTTAGCGACGTCATTTTCAGCAGATGTCCTCTGTGCAATTCTTCGGCCAAGAGCAGCATTGCCTGAGGGAGTGCCTAAGAAATAGCAAAGTGGGGTAGCTGCCTTAGTACAGTGACTACTACAGGTTGAGTTTTCTAATTTGATCGCGAGATCGTGAAGGCCTATACCGAGTTGGCGGAGTGGAGACAGCGTGTTGTAGCAACCTGAGGAAGAGCAAGCCGCGGCGGCGTAGTGGCGGCGATTGAAGCGGAAGGCAAATTCATTGAGATAGGCATCCAGATGCGCGGCTGTGACCGATACTTTGCTGCCGCAGACCGAGCAGGCCCAGCGCCCATCTGCCGCCCGCCAACCCTTTCCCAGTTCACACTTTGGGCAGCGAATCCCAGCTGGCCATCGCAACTGCTCCAGATATGCGTCGCACGCCTGTTCATCGGCAAACCAGGAGCTAAACTCCTGCCATGTTCCCGGATATGGTGGGGAAACTCCCGAATTTGGAGGATCAGCTACCACTACATATAGAGTCTGCTGTAGTTAGGCAGCTACCTCACGACAGCAAATTCATGTTACCTTTTGGCCAGGACGCGGGTTTTTGGGACAGGATCGCGAGTTTTGGGCAGCGGACTGACCTTTTGGTCGAATTCGAGATCTCACCGAATATCCCGTCGTTCGGAGGCGTCAATGTGGTCAATGTGGGAGCCGTCTTAGCTCGATTGTCACAACTGACAGGCCATTCGGCTCTTGACACGAGCAATTGCGAGCCGAGAACTAACAATCGACTCACATTTGCCGATACAGAAGTGAGAGAGTCCGAATTGGCTTTCGTGAACCGAGGCAGAGTCGCATGACACCGCTATAGTGGTGTGGGGATGCTCCTACCGCATTTCGGAGAAGACGGGCGAGATGTGAAAAACCAAGTTCCATTCTTGAAGGTACGGATGAACACGTTCGCTGGAATCCAAGACTTGCAGCTCAGGTTGCCATGGAACCGGCCCTCGAATGATTGGATTGGGGATGGACCGATCCAGCTGCGGACGTGTGCGTCTGGGTTGCGCAGCGGCCTCCTGTTTGTTCTCATAGCATTTGCCGCGACGTCGATGCAGGGGCTTAACCCGAAGAGGAATATTGATCAGTATTCTCACGATACGTGGACCTCGCAACGTGGACTTCCTGGTGAGGCGGTATATCAGATACTCCAGTCTTCCGAAGGCTACCTTTGGCTGAGGACCTCAGCAGGGCTCGTCCGTTTCGACGGCGTCCGGTTTGTTCTCATGAATGAGGTCATTGGGAACGAGCCGGTGAAGGCGATCGCCATGAACGCGGACGGCAACCTGCTGATACGGACTTTGTCAAGAACAGTGCTTTACAGGAATGGAGTGTTTTTCGACTATCTTCCCCCCGCGTCACTGCCAGACGGCGATATCCGGGTCATCTTTGAGAGCCGCGAGCACCAGGTATTCGTAGGTTCGGATGATTTCATTTACGCCGCGCAGCGAGACGGGATCCATCTTATGCAAGCGCACACGGCGTGGGTCAGCGCATTCCTCGAGGACGAAAGAGGAATCGTGTGGGTTGGAGGCACCTACGATCTCTATACATACCAGAATGGCAACCTTCGATCAGCAATCAAGACGGGTGCAAACGAAGGAATCTCTTCTCTATTTGAAGACCATCAGCATGTTGTTTGGGCGGGAACACCGCACGGCTTGTTTCGCTTGTCGAAGGATGGGACATCGTTAGAACCAATCGGTCATAGCTTTTTTCGCGGCGGAGTAACTCGGATTATCGAGGACGGCCAGAGAAATCTGTGGTTTGGAACCCCATCCTCCGGACTGGCAAGAATGACCGGAGATTTGGTTTCGTCCTTCAAGTTCTCCGATGGTCTGACCGACAATCAGGTTCTCGCTCTCTTTGAAGATCGGGAAGGAAGCCTCTGGGTTGGCACTGCGAGTGGCCTGGACAGGTTTCGCGACACAAAAATCACAACACTAACGGTCAAAGAAGGTCTGCCTTCCGACGACACACCTTCGGCTATCACGGCGCGGGATGGGAGTATTTACGTATGCTGTTCTGGAGGATTGACGCGAATCGTGAACGACGAGGTAGTGAGCGCGATTACCAGAATCCCCGGCCTGGCGTCGATCCACGGCGGGGCTGTTTACGAAGACAAAGAAGGCAGCTTGTGGCTCGGAACCTTCGGTGGTCTGACTTACATAAGAAAAGGCAAAATCACTGTCTACAAATCTGACCCGCTCCTCTCCAAGCAATATGTTCCGGCCATCAACGAGGACGAAGAGGGCCTGATTGTCGGCACCGCTGACCTGCGAATCGTGCGCGTCAAGAACGGGAAAGTGCAGCCCTTCACGGTGCACGGAAAGACCACTCCGCTCTCGTCGCCGGGCAACTACACGTTTACGATCTATCGTCAGCCGTCGGGAACCCTGTGGTTTGGCACGGTCGGGGGACTCTTCAAGTATGCGCTCGGGACTATCCCGGTCCGCCAGCCCCGCATCGACTTTCCGGTTACCTCCATTTCAGACGACGGGCAAGGGAGTCTGTGGCTGGGTGGGCGAATTCCCGGGACCATTCGCTTGCGAATTCGCGACGGCCAGGTAACCCACTACACAAAACGGGATGGTCTCTTCGACGAATACTCCTCCCGCGTTCTTTCCGATGATCGAGGCAGTCTTTGGTTCAGCACCTCGAACGGCATCTATCGAGCCAAATGGAAGGATCTCGACGACCTCGCTGATGGCCGCATCTTCCACGTGCCGTCAACGGTCTTTGGGACTATCGACGGGATGAAGACCAGCGAAGCTACCTCAAGTGGACTCGGAAGGGGCGGATGCAAGGGCGTCAACGGGAAGCTTTGGTTCACCACACTAAGAGGAATTGTGTCTATTGATCCCGGAAACATTCCGCAGAACAACCTGGTTCCACCCGTGGTGATCGAGAACCTAACAGTAGACAATCTCGAGTTACCCCCGAACGACAATATTCAGATTTCTGCCGACAAGGACAAGATCGAGTTTCATTATACGGCGCTGAGTTTGCGAGTTCCCGAGCGTGTGCGGTTCAAGTATCAGCTTGAGGGCTATGACAGCGATTGGGTTGACGCTGGCACACGGCGCGTTGCTTACTATAACAACATCCGTCCAGGTAAGTACCGTTTCAAAGTAATCGCCGACAACGATGACGGTCTGTGGAACGAGAAGGGCGCGGTGATCGGTTTCACTATGAAGCCGCACTATTATCAGACCGTCTGGTTCTACATCTTCTGCGGCCTGATCCTCGCTGCCGCGGCAATCGCCGTTTACCGATTCAATACGCGTCGCTTGCGTGCCAAGGCTCAAGAACTGACGCGCGTCGTAGATGAGCGCACCAAAACGCTGCAACTGGAGGTTGTCGAACGCATTCGCGCCGAGGAAGCGGCAATCGAGGCCCGTGAGGCCATGCGCCATCAGGCGACTCACGATGATCTAACGTCTCTCCTGAATCGCGGCGCGATCATGGCTCTGCTGGCACGTGAGCTATCCCGATCAGGTCGGGAGAGATCTTTCACAGGCGTGATAATGGCCGATCTTGACCATTTCAAGAAGATAAACGATATGTATGGCCACCTGGTCGGGGATGAGGTATTGCGCGAGGTGGCCCACCGCCTGCTGGTTTCAGTGCGTTCATACGATTTTGTCGGGCGTTATGGCGGTGAAGAGTTTTTGATCGTGTTAAACAACTGCGATGCCGACAGCGCTATGGAGCGAGCGGAGGCGTTGCGTCTAGCAATCGCGGCCGTTCCTGTCAAGACTGCAAGCGGTTCCATTCCGGTCACAATGAGTATAGGTGTGATTGCAAACCAGCACTGGAAGCCTCTTTCGTCCGACGAAATCGTGCGGGAGGCGGACGCTGCCCTTTATGTCGCCAAAGATGCCGGTCGCAACTGTTGCCACATGGCCAACGCGGACTCGTCGAATCTGACCGAAAAAGCCTGAAGGCGCAAACTTTCAAACAGTTCCACAAACCTAACTATGGCCGTTCGCTTTGTACTGGACTTGGGCTTCATGTGTAAGTGCCAGTTGGATATCGCATGGCGAGGATTAAGTATTATGGCGACTACCAGGTATGCACCGCGAGGATGTGGGGTGGCCCAGGCTTGCCGTCAATCGTTTCCGTATCAATCACGGCTTCCATATTTTGATAGTGCCGCGGCAACATGTGTTCTGTGCGTAATTCTCCCAGATACTTCTGGTCCGTCAGCATCTCGCTGGCCTCCAGCGTTCCATTCTCGCCGATTCCTGCCGCCATTACGATAACCTGTCCGGTGCTCGGATCGTGAAAACGCGCCACCAAGCCGTAATCGTGACTGATGTGAGTAAACGGCGTCAGCGTATATATAGCCCAACGCCGATGCATCGGGTCGAAGTGATCTTCGATTTCATAGTTGTCCAGCGCGGTTCGCACAAAGTGATAGCGCAGAGAATCTGTCAGCCGCATCGTCCACGGATTATCGAAGGCTGAGATCAAAATTACCGGACCCTTTTGTAGATCAGAGAAGGTTACGTCTGTGTAGGATTGGATATTGTTCTGCTTGGAGTGACTAAGCATCACCTGCTGAAATCTGGCTATCGCCAAAGCGTCTGCCATGGCCACAGGATTGGAAGAGAGCGCGTGGCCACCTACGCTTAAGGCGACTACGCTGGTGGAGGGCGCGTTGCTCATCAGCGTCGGAGAACCGACGCAGATCAGGACTGAGTTGGGACTGTTCAGTACAGGCTCCCAGAACTGCTCGAAGGCGCTGTCGACCCGGATCCACAAGTAGATTCCTACAGTAGTCGATAACAGCAACGCAAGTAATACACAGGCTGACAACCAGAGTATGACATTGCGGTGCCCAAGGCCGGCTGGCCGGTCGGTTGGGATGGAGGCCGGATTGGACTCGCTCTCTGCAACAGCCGGCGGCAACGTCACGGTCAACACTTCTGGAGAATCGAAGGCACTGCCGCGAATGTATTTGAAATCGGGGACATAGGAGCCGGAATGGAGTTCAATGCGCAACTCCGCCTGTTGGTCTACCTCATAGTAGTACTGTGCTAAGCGCTTGCGGACTTCTCCTGCGGTGACTCGCACAATTGGATCGTCGTTCAAATCATATTCAGGCGAACGTCCAAAGGCCTCTACCCCGATCGTCCGCTCCTTCAACTCATCCTGTCTGCCTTGGAGTGTCTTGTGAACCACATAATTCAAGAATTTAGGATACCGGCGACTGTGGCTGAACAGCGCACTGGTCTGAATCCGCGCCAGCTGCGCTTCGATCTGGTCGGCAGAGACACTTTGTCCGGATTGGGAATCGCTCGGAATTTATGTCCTCTGTTTTGTTCTTTAGGTTCGTCTCTGCTCGCCACTTAGTAGCAGACGAAAGAGTATCATACTTGCATTTGGGATGCACGTCGCTCGATGTAACTTGATGATAATAAATACCTTAAATCTGCTTTTGTTTGACTATGCAGTAACGAACCTTGCGACCCCTTCCGATGTCCAAATAGGTTAAGTGTGCCTAATGTCAACCATTTAAGAACGAATCTTGGCCTTGGGGCTCGGGGCCATTGAAAGCTGGTCCAGTGAGTCTTTTGATGGCCAGGAATGGATAACAGCAGGTAACGGAAACCGGGGTTTGAAGCAACACTCCGGCGACGATCTGGCAGGAAGGTACCCGCATGTCGGCTCGCGAATGAGTATCGATAGCGCTGCTCAGTTTTCTCCGTTTGGGGCAGGGCAGAGTTGTCCTGAGGGAATTGCAACGGGGTGCATCTTAGGTCTTCGGAGCAGATGCAAGTCATTGTCGATCCGCCTGAACCCAACGCCATGCAAATGGTTCTGTCATTCAGGAGAGTGGCAGGAAACGCAAACAGTAACAACATGAAAAAGGATGGCCACATGAAAGACACAACAAGCAGTTCAGGGCAGCCGCCACTGCGGCTACCGGGAGTCCGCAAAGGATACTTCACCGTAATAATCTGTGCGCTCTTTGCTCTACTAGGGATGATCCCTCAGGCGGCACAGGCGCAGCTCTACGCAGGCTCCCTTTCGGGCATCGTCACAGATCCCGCGGGGGCGGTCGTCGTAGACGCTAACGTGACCCTGACGGATTTAGGAAAGGGAATCGAACATCGGGCCAAATCCGATGAGACCGGGCGTTATCTGTTTCGTGCGTTAGCTCCGGCCACCTACAAGTTGTCGGTTGAGGCAATGGGCTTTGCGAGTGTAGTTGTGCCCTCCGTCACTGTCAACGTAAACGAAAATGCAACCTCTAACGTTGTCTTGAAGGTTGGGCAAAGTTCAGAGACAATAACGGTGCAGGCCGACTCCACAGAAGGCGTGCAGAGCGAAGACGCTTCCAACGGCCAGGTGGTTGATCGTGATCTGATTAAAGATCTGCCGCTGATCGGCCGCGATGTTATGGATCTCTCGTTCCTGGCGCCAGGCGTCTCGTCGCCCTCGGGTGGCACCTTCACCCCTGGCAGCAGCGGTGGCAATAACTTTATTTCGCAGGGTTCGCGCAACGGCCAGGCAGACATTGTCATCGACGGTGTTTCGACCACCAATTACGACCAAAACACTGGCTGGGTCGATCCGCTTTATACCCCCAGCGTAGATGCGGTGCAGGAGTTCAAGGTTCAGCAGTCGAACTTCGGCGCTGAGTTCGGATTCAGTGGCGCCACGGTCATCAATGTCGTTACCCGATCCGGAACGAATACCATTCATGGCAGCGCCTATGAATATCTGCGCAATACTGTGCTTAACAGTGAGGACTTTTTTGGGAAGCAGGGAGGCGTACCGAACCCGGCGTATCACTGGAATGACTTTGGCGGCGCGTTCGGTGGCCCAATCAAGAAAGACAAGATATTCTTTTTCTTTGACTTCGAGGGCGAGCGTCAGGTCACCCCACAAATAAATGTTATGGACTTGCCCACCGACCGGGAGCGCGCAGGGGACTTCGGCCAACTATGCCCCAACGCTGGCGGAACATTCAACGCCCAAGGAGAATGCGTTACGACAAATTCAGCAGGCATACAGGTGGTGGGAGGCCCAGGTCAGATTTGGGATCCCTTTACCTACCAGGCAGGTGTGCAGCACTTGAGCACATCCTTTGTTCCCAATAACGATTTAAGTCAATACACCAGCCATGGCAACTTCTGGAGTGCGGCCGGAGGCCTCACCACCAGTTTGCCTGGCGGGAGCGGTGTGGGCAACCTGATCAACCCAGTCTCCAAAAACCTATTTCAGTTCCTTCCACACGCCACCAATCAGAATCTTCTCAAAGGCAACACAACAATGGCAGGCGGCAACGTCACCAATAGTAACCAGTACGATGCCAAAGTGGATTATCAGATCACATCCAACGACAACTTCAGCGGCCGCTGGTCCACCAACTGGGGAAATTTGTTGGCCGCAAACCTTTTTAAGAACGACTTCGACTCAAATACCCAAGGGCCAGTTTCTTTCATAACGTATGAGGGTTCGGCGAACTACACCCACACATTCAGCTCGAAAACACTGCTGACGGTAACCGCAGGCGCCACGCACGCGTGGACGTACACGCAGGGCGACCCAGTACCCGAATCGACCTGGACATCGGTCGGTCTTCCAAGCTCGCTGGAATTCAATCCCAACGGCAACGTCCACCAGGCGCCGCTCATCACGATCAACGGATACAACATTGAAAAAGGCAGCACGTTTGGCGGCCAAGGCTGGGACGTAATGATGTACGGACAGGACGTTGGCGGAATCACTGCCAATCTCTCTCATGTTATGCGCAACCATGAGATCAAGGCCGGCGGTGAAGTCCACTTGCACCGCATCAACTTTACCCAGTGGGGTCTGCCTAATGGCAGCTACACCTACAATGGCGCCGGGACAGCCGAGAACTGGGCCGCAAGCACGTCAACGGGCGGCGACGCCTGGGCCGACTACATGACCGGCTGGGCCAACGGCTGGAGCGCCGTAACGGTTCCTCCGTCACCGGCAACTCAGAACTACCAGTACGCCGGTTTTGTCCAGGACAACTGGAAATTCAACCACAAACTCACCTTTAACGTAGGGTTCCGCTACGATCTGGATATGCCCCGCACCGAGCGGCATGACCGGATGTCCACCTTCGATCCCAACGCTCCTTCACCCATCGCTTCCCAGGTTTCGGGTGTCGATCCCACGGTTTGCCCAGCATGCAATAACCTCAAAGGCGCCTTCGAGTACGTGGGCGGCGCGAACTCGCGCTACCCCTTCAATGTCTACAGGGGAGCGATTGGGCCCCGATTCGGTTTTGCTTATTCGGTCAGGCCCAGCACTGTGATCCGCGGAGGCATCGGCCTTTACTACGATCCAGGCAAATCGGGCGCGGCTGGAGTCGGCAGCGGCGGTGCGGGTTTCCAGAATTACGCAACACAAGCCACCTGGACCAACCTGGGCAACAACAGCAACAACATTCCCAACTACCAGACGATACTTGGACAGCCCGTAGCAGCCGTAGCCCCAGTCGGAAAACTGTATGGCGTCGATACCCAACTGGGCCAGGATTTTGCGGGCATTCCAGTCAAGACTTTCAACACGCTTCCTCGTGAAACGACTTGGAGCCTCGGCTTTCAACACGAGTTTGCCTCGAAGACGCTGGTGGACGTGAACTACATTGGAAAGCACGCCGAGCATCTCTATTTGGGAGGCTTCACCAACTACCTGGATCACATCTCGGCTTCAGCCGCTGCTAATTATCGTTCTCTCGCCTCAACCCCGGCGGGTTATCAGCAGCAGAACAGCACGACCGCGGTGCCCAACCAACTCTCATATGCCATTGCGAGCGCTACTCAGGCAGCGGGTTATGGTGAATGGAGCAATCCTCTTGGACCCACAACGCAAAGCGAGGGCGGTAACAATAGCGCTTGGTTCCCCTGGAACGGGTTCCTGCCCTTTCCGCAGTATGCGGATGGACCGTGGGGCACTGGCGGTATTCAGAACGTCGATCCTCCCATCGCCAAGTCGAACTACCACGGTCTAACCGTGGCTGTCTCGCGGCCGATGATCAGGGGTCTGCAATTCCTGGGCAACTACGCAGCGCAATCCAGCTACGACAACGGTTCCAGCCAAGGGAACAACGACTACATGAATCCAGTAAACACTTATGGAGTCCAGGATCCGAACGACCTCGCGGCTGAATATTCGCGTTCCACATTCAACATGGGTCAGATTGCACAAGGAACATTTGTCTACAAGATTCCATTTGGGAAGGGCCAACAATGGAGCACGGGTAATGGGATCCTCGACGATATTTTCGGCAACTGGCAGACCAGCGGCGGTTATCGCTGGGATAGTGGTCAGCCGGTCGTCCTTGGTGGAGGGCCCCAAAAGACCGTTCCTGGATATGGAGCTCGTGTGAACCTGAACGCTCCGTTGAAGAAGAACGCCGGTACGCAAGGCCTCTTTTACAACGGAGTTATGCACGGCGATTACTTTGCCGATCCCAGCGCCGTTGGCAAGCCCGCGGATTACGCGGATGGCACCGCGCCGCGCGCACTTTCCAGTATCAACTCTCCAGGAACCAGCAACTTCAACCTTGCGGTGGATAAGGACTTCCCTGTGAAGGGCCGTGAAGGCATGGTGTTCAAGTTCCGTTGGGAGACGTACAACCTCTTCAATCATGTTCAGTTTGGTGGTCTAAACGCAGGCGCGGTGTTCGACAGCTCTGGCGCGGTCGAAGGTAAAACTCAGGGCCAATACTTTGGGGCGCTCACCTCGCAGGCGAATTCACCACTTATTCAGCAGGTCTCGCTACGGCTGGATTTCTAACTCACGACCACCAAGGGAGCGGCGGCTTTTATTCCGCCGCTCCCATTCTAAAACGCATTCATACGAAGGCTAAGTCTTCTCTCCAACCCTACAAGGCGACAGATCAGATTGACTGACGATGACTCTGGCGCACTTCATATCGCCGATATCCTTATCCAGCAATGCTAGGAGAAAGAAATGAATCGAAGAGAGTTTGTAAGCAGATCTTCACTAGTCGCTGCGGCTCTTGCAGCCACGAGTGGCTCTTCAGCGCTTGCTGGAATACTTCCCGAACATGATGATACGCGTGGAGGTCAGACTGCCATTTTTCCCAACGGTTTTCAGTGGGGGTGTGCCACGGCTTCTTATCAAGTGGAAGGCGCATGGAAGGAGGACGGCAAAGGCGAATCAATCTGGGACCGATTCGCTCACACCCATAGCAAAATTAAGGGCGCGGCGACCGGAGATGTGGCCTGCGATACCTATCATCGTTTCGCCGAAGATGTAGTTCTGATGAAACAGCTTGGGATGAAGAGTCATCGTTTCTCAATCTCCTGGCCGCGCATTCAACCCAACGGTACTGGAGCGGTCAACCCAAAAGGCCTGGATTATTACAAGAGGTTATGCGATGCGCTTCATACCGCGGGAATTCGTCCCTTGGCAACGCTTTATCACTGGGACTTGCCGCAGGCTCTTGAAGATCGCGGAGGATGGCCGGAACGGGAAACGTCGGACCGTTTTGCCGATTACGCTGAAATCGTAACGCGCGCGCTGGGCGATCAAGTTAAGACCTGGGCGATTTTCAACGAACCGTGGTGCGTTTCCATGCTGGGTTACGGGATCGGGGCCCATGCTCCGGGACGGAGCGAGTTTGGGCTCTACCTGAGGGCGGCTCACACTATCAATCTGGCGCAAGGTAAGGCCTTCCGCGCAATGAAAGCGTGCTCGCCTGACGCCCGCATCGGATCTGCCTATAGTATGTCGCCCGGGGTTGCCGCGAGCAATAGCCCGGAAGATATTGCGGCGACGGAGCGATATCATGCGCATGAAAACACATGGTTCCTTGAAACGGCGCTCCGAGGAGTCTATCCGAAGGCGTTCGTAGCTGAAACTCCCTACGATGCCATGGGTTTCAAGCCCGGTGACGAGCAGTTGATGAAAGCCAAGTTGGACTGGATCGGGATCAATTACTATAGCCGGCACATCACTTCGGCCACACGCGGAAATTATCAGCAAACCGGTGTCGACCCGACTTATCACGGGATGGGTTTTGAGCAGCCGGGAGGAGTTGAAGGTCCACTTACAGAAATCGGGTGGGAGGTGTGGCCCAAAGGGCTCTACGACATCGTTACGAAAATCAGTAAACAGTACAACCGCCCGGTCATCGAAATTACTGAGAACGGCTGCTCCTACGGTGATGTTCCCGACGTTCATGGCCGCGTTCCAGACCAGCGCCGAATCGATTACCTGAGGGGTCATCTTCTGGAACTGTCGCGCGCCATTGCCGATGGCGCGGATGTGCGAGGCTATCATGCATGGAGCCTGCTGGATAACTTTGAGTGGACTGAGGGATATTCGCAGCGTTTTGGCATGGTCTATGTAGACTTTCGTGACCAACGTCGCATTCCAAAAGATTCAGCTTACTGGTATAGCCGTGTAGCTTCCACGAATCGGATTGTAGATTGAATCCGCACTCGCAATCTCCAATTGGGCGTATGAGATCCTCACGATCTGAGAAACAATCTCCTACGAACTCAAAACTCAGAAAGGGTGTCGCTGACGCATGATGGGCATGATGTCACAAAAAAAGAAGAGTTTATCCTGTATTCCTCGCATTGACCGTGTCGATGATCTGCTTCGTTTCTGGTTGTGGTGGCGGTTCTTCCTCCACTTCTGGACCGATCAAAACCACGCCGACGATTACCTGGGCGACACCCGCTGCGGTGAACGAAGGGACAGTTCTGAGCGCCACGCAATTGGACGCCACGGCCAACGTGCCAGGGAGTTTCGTCTATACGCCGGCATTCGGCACAGTAGAGTCCGTGCCCGGAACCGTGCAGTTGTCGACGACGTTTACTCCAACGGATACAGCCGACTACAATAAGGCGACGGCCACGGTGAATCTGACCGTGCAGGCCCCGGCCAAGACCACGCCGACGATCACCTGGGCGACTCCGACCGCGATATCCTCGGGCGCCGCGTTGAGCTCCACGCAACTGGACGCCACGGCAAACGTACCCGGAAGCTTCGTCTATACGCCGGCGACGGGCACAGTAGAATCAACGGCTGGCCCCGCGCTGCTATCGGTGATGTTTACTCCCACGGATTCCGCTGACTATAACAACGCAACTGCAAGTGTTACTCTGGCCGTGACCGGCACGCCTTCGATCACCTGGCCAACCCCTGGTCCGATATCAGTTGGAACGGTACTCGGGGCCGCGCAGCTTGACGCCACAGCGAGTGCTCCTGGAACTTTCGTCTATACGCCACCCGCAGGCACAGTGGAGTCCACTATTGGAAATGCGACGCTGTCTGTCACGTTTACGCCCACCGACACCGCCGACTATACCGCTGCAACGGCGAGCGCGAATCTGGTGGTGGCCGCAGGGCCGGCCATCGCCTCGATCAGTGCGGGCGGAGCAACCAGCAACGCGCAACCCTTCACCGTTGTGGCCGGGCAGCCCACATGCAGTTCGGCATTGATGCCCCTCCATGACAGCAGTAATGTCGAATACATCTTCGAGAATAACGAGTGGAACTCGTCGCTGTCGCAGTGCGCCGCTTTGAATGGCGTGGGCTTCACCCTCTCCACCGCAAGCTTCGTCCAGACCTCGTTGGGTTCGCCCGCCAAATACACCCCGGCAACATACCCCGACATTTTCTATGGATGCCACTGGGGCAACTGTACGAGCGCGTCGACGACCACATTGCCGATTCAGGAGAGCCAACTTGCAGCCGCTATCACCAGCGTTGATACGGTGGAAACACCGACTGGCTATGCGCCCGAGCCAACGCAGAATTACGACGTCGCCTACGACATCTGGTTCAACCAGACGCCAACCGTCTTATCGTCGCAGAATGGCCAGCCAAACGGCACGGAAGTCATGATCTGGTTCAACCACAACGGAACTCCGCAGCCCGCCGGCTCGAAAATCGCAAGCAATGTGTCGATCGCCGGCTCTGCCTGGGATGTTTGGGTAGGCACTGACCCGACGTGGAACATCGTCTCTTATGTCCAAGATACTCCCGCCTCGTCGTTGAAGAACCTCGACCTGACTCAGTTCTTCAACGACGCCCAAACGAGAAACACCTCCGGCGGAGCGCAAGTTCTGCAAGCATCGTGGTACCTGATAGATTTAGAGATGGGCTTTGAGGTCTGGGATGGAGGGCAGGGGCTGGAAATCAGTAACTACTCGGTAAGTGTCACCAGCAAGTAGCATCGCATTACCCGCATAACGCTACTTCCTTCTATCAGCATTCATCAGGGCGGGTGTATACCTCGCCCTGATGAATATGAGACATGGTGGATCGGCCTCGCCATTGAGTATCTCGGTTACAGCGAGGAACAACTTACAATTCGAGTCCACAGCCTGATTGCGCTTTACACCGGTTCCTTGATTTCAAGCCGCTGATTTGCAATTACTTCCCCAAGCTTTTGCACCTTGCCCGAAGGCCAGTGCACTTCGACTATACCTCCGCGCTCGGCCCCTAGTCCGAAGTGAAGCGTAAGATCGCTGCTGGAAGCATAGCCGACGGAACTCCTAACGCATCGAATCTGTGTCCTGCTGGCGGTCTTCAAAGTCACCTCGGCTCCAATCGCCGAGCGATTGCTCCGTGTGCCGGTAAGTCGCAACTGCAGCCAATGCTGAATCCGGGTCCGGTTCCACCACAGCTCGATCGGACCATCGAGCGAAGTCACGGCCACATCTAGTCGACCATCATGGTCAAAATCCGCAAACACGCAGCCTCTATGCAATCGCGGCTCCGCCAATCCGACTCCCGATTCATTGGACGCATCGGTAAACTTGCCGCCGATGTTCCTGAAGATCCTATTCGTCATGCCATTATCGATATCCACTCCGCCGCCGGCCACAAACAAGTCCAGCCAGCCATCGTTATCCAGATCCACTAGGCCACATCCCCAACCGCTCAGAGAATGCGTCAACCCCATCAATCTGGTCCTGACGCTCCCGTCTTCGAAATCACCGTGTCCGCGATTCAGGAAAACCCCATAGCCCTCGTTCCGCAGAGCGGTCATCACCAGGTCATAGTGGCCGCTGCCGGTGATATCGCCAAAGTCGGCGCCCATCCCTGAAACGCTGCGCCCGTCGCCGTTATAGGCCACACCCGCTTCGAGTCCCGTCTCCTCGAAGCCGTGTCCCGTGTTGCGATAGAGCAGGTTCCTCGCGTTGTCATTGGCCACAAAAAGTCCGGGGCTCCCGTCTCCCGCAAAATCCGCCATGGCAACACCCATTCCCTTGCCCAAAACCTCGGCGAGTGCCGCCTTCCCTGTGACTTCGGTGAACGTTCCGTCGCCGTTGTTGTGAAACAACTGCATAGGCTCTGCGCGGTATTTGTCCGGGTGGCAGTACCGTCGCTTATCTCCCGTGAATCCGCCTCCGCAAAGAACGTCGATCCCCGGAGTCCACTCGCAATAGTTGGAAATGAAGAGGTCTAATCTCCCATCGCCGTCGTAGTCGATCCATGTCGCTGCAACGGACCACAACCCCCGCACGGGCGGCAGGTTCAGACCGGCTACGTCGGTCACGTCGGAAAATGTTCCATCTCCATTGTTGCGATAAAGCTGGTTTCCGTGAACGCCCACAACAAACATATCCTCGAATCCGTCGTTGTTGTAGTCTCCAACAGCCACGCCGGTGCCAAAACCACGTCCGGCCACGCCGGCTTTCTCCGTTACATCCTTGAAGGTTCCATCGCGATTGTTGCGGTAGAGGCGATTCCAGTAGCTTCGATCGGTCTTCTCCAACTGCGGCATCGCAGCGCCGTTGACGCAATAGAGATCGGGCCATCCGTCGCCATCGAAATCGATAACTCCCAGTCCACCTGCCAAGGTCTCCGGCTGATACATGTTTCCGGTCGCTCCTGAGCGGAGCGTGAAATCCAGCCCGCTGGTCGCTGCTCCGTTCACCATGGCAATGCGGGAGTCCGCGGCGGCAGCCCATCCATGCCGCGTCAGCAGGGCAGCCATCGATGCGGCGCTTCTCAATACAAACTCACGTCTACTGGTGGCCATCGTTATTTCCTTGCCCGGAGCCCTGCAGCCAGGAGTTGGTCAGCCGGACCGCTTCCGCGGCCGCCTGCTTGGCCTCGGCATCTCGTCCCAGTTTGCGTAGCGCGCCCGCCAACTGCGCATGTAGCGCGCCTTTCTGATCCGGATAACCGGCCGCCAACTCCGGTTTAAGGTATTGGACAAGCATGGCCGGGTTTCCGATTTGCCCGTACGTCACTCCAAGCTGAACTCGGGTCCACGCATCCCTTGGTTGGACAATTGCTAACCGCTTTAGGTACGTCAGCGCCTCCGTGTAGTTCCTTTCATTCATCTCCAGCTGGGCCATCGTTGTCAGAGCCGATCCCTGTCTCGGCTCGATTTCGACCGCCGCCACGGCCATCTGCCGCGCGTGCTTCGAGTCGCCTTCCATGCGATACGCTTCCGCCATTTCTGCGAATAACTCCGCATCATCCTGCTTGAACTCCAGCGCTTTGAGGAACTCTGCCAATGCCGCAGGCGCATCGCCACGTAGCCTCAGTTGCCTCGTCCCGGCGAGCCGATGCCTTGCCGCCTCCGTGCTTAGCCGTGATTCCGCTTGCGCCAATTCGAGGGCATAGCAAGCCTGGAGCCAATATGCCGCTACCAATTCGTCTGCCTTCATCCCGCTTTCAAGCAATGGGATGGCTTCCGCATATGCACCGCTCTTCACCAGAGCCACGCCGCGCCAAAGCGATTCGGAAGCGCCAACCGCCGCGCTTTTCGGAAGTGTCCTCAGTTGCTCCCATCGTCCTTCTGCGTAGAGATCTTTTGCGCTCAGGTCTTCTCCGCCCTGTGGCTGGGTTGCAATCAAAGGGCAGGATGCTTCTGTATCGCGGAGACAATCCCACACGGTTCCAGACACATTCGGGCCCGGCACAAGATTAGCTGGCCACACTCGCAGTATCACGCTCAACTCGACAGGCGATCGTGCTCCCACAGACACCAGCTTGTCTGCTGCCTCCTGCCATTTTTGTTCGCCCGCTGCCAGCAGAGCTTCAAGCCGCAACGTCTCGGACCCTTGAGGATCGCGTTTCTCCGCTTCTCGCAAGCTCTCCTGCGCCTGTTGGCGGCTGCCAAGTTCAAATTGTGCCACGCCCAGTTCGCCCCAGATTCCCCGTTGCTCAGGATCCGCAGCAACGGATTCCTTCAATAAGGACGCCCGCTCCTCGCTCCCCTCAGGCCGGCCCAGCGCTCTGAAGCGCAGTTCCATTCCTTTGCCACGCTGAGTTCCAGCCAACGAGTCGCGCAGATAGACCATGCGCGCAATGCAGTAGTCACCCCATTCCATCCGGAACCGGTCAGCTCCGCTGGATCGCGCGACGGCTGCTTGCAGTGCGTTTGAAGCCAAGGAGAAATCCCCAAGCGCCGCTCCGGCCTTCGCCACATAAAGCAATGCAACTCCGTCATCGGTCGGGGCCTGAGCGGCGGCCTCCAGGGGAGCTAGTGCATCCTGCGCGTTCCAGCTCAGGTACAGGTCTTCCCCAAGAAGCAGGGTTGCCATGTAATCGTTGGGGGATGTATGCACAATCCTTTTCAGGATTGGAATGGAGTGGGAATAGTCGGCCCGCCGATGAAACGCGGATGCGATCTTCAATTGGGCGGCAACGTTTTCGGACTGGGACGCGAATGCCGGCGTGGCCGCAAAAACCAACCCAATCGCAAGAGCAGTTCCCAAGCACTCCAGGATTCTTGACGCGGAGTTTTCCCAACCTCGGTTGCGAAACCAGATCAGAATTCTGTCTCTTGACCGCCTCATCGAACCACGCTCTCGAGTTCAAAAAGCCCCTAAAAACAGCATATCCCATCTGCCTATTGAAACGCACATTCGGCTTCAACAGGAAGACGGGAAGGGGTTTCTTGATCCAACTTCAAATAGCTGTGTACGCGTTTTGTCTCTCGTCAGCGGAGCCCGTTCCTTGTCCGATGTCACGCTTCTTTCTGTTGCGCAAAGCGCTCTCCCTGAGCGGTAGACCGCCCCTGAAATCAGCTCGGAGCACGTGGTATCATCCAACTGTCGCGAACCGGAGACGCAGCGCATTGAAGCGAACAGCCCTCATCCTCGCCCTCGTTGTTCTGGCCACAGCCCTAATTGAGACAGTCTTGGCCGTGCGCGGACGAGCGGCTTCCCCGTTGGCGATCATCGCCATCGACTACCCCCTGCAAGGTTCGCTATTTCCCCCGGAGATTACTGCGCCCACATTCATTTGGCACGATGCGGCCAAAGATGCGGCTGAGTGGCAAATCGACGTTTTATTCCTCGATGGGTCGCCGGCAATTCATGGTCAATCCTTAGGGGAAGCACCCAAAATCGGCGAGATTGATGCGCGTTGTATCTCTACGACTAACGAATTGCCGAAGCTCACACCGGATCAGACCACTTCGCACACTTGGGTTCCAGACGACGCCACTTGGGCGACAATCAAGAAGCACTCCGTCGCGGGTCCTGCGACAATCATCGTCTCCGGCATGAGCCAGAACGGCATCGTATCCTCGGGCCAGGTCTCGATCCAAACATCGAAAGATCCACTAGGCGCGCCGATTTTTTATCGTGATGTGCCATTGATGCCCTCGCAGACGGAAAAAGGCATCATCAAGCCGCTAGACCCAAGCGCCATTCCACTCATCAAGTGGCGCTTGCGCGACGTTTCGCAACCAGTCAGTCATGTGGTGCTTGAGAACATGCACACCTGCGCCAACTGCCATTCCTTCTCACGTGACGGCAAAACCATGGGCCTGGATATGGATGGTCCGCAGAACGATAAGGGGCTCTATGCGCTTGTATCGGTCAAACAGGAAACCGTAATTCGCAACCAAGACATGGTTTCCTGGAACCCTTCGCAAGATATGCAATACAAGTTGAATCGCGTCGCATTCATGTCGCAGGTCTCGCCGGACGGACAATATGTTGTCAATACAGTCAGCGGCGCTGAGCACGCTCCACAGAACAATTTCTATGTCGTCAATTTCAAGGACTATCGATTCTTGCAAGTTTTCTATCCAACACGTGGCATGTTGGCGTGGTACAACCACAGTACAAAGGAAAGGCACCTGCTGCCCGGAGCGGACGATCCACGGTACGTACAGACCGACGCCGTCTGGAGCCCGGACGGGAAGTACCTTGTCTTTGCCCGCGCCGAAGCAAAGGATCCTTATCCAGACGACGGCAAGATGGCGGAGAGCGCCAACGATCCAATTGAAGTACAGGTAAAATACGACTTGTATCGCATTCCTTTCAACGGCGGCAAGGGTGGTCATCCGGAACCGATCATTGGCGCTTCAAACAACGGGATGAGCAATAACTTCCCCAAGATATCTCCAGATGGACGTTGGATCGTGTTTGTGAAGAATCGCAATGGCCAGTTGATGCGGCCGGACAGTGAGTTGTTTATTGTGCCCACGGAGGGTGGGAACGCGCGTCGCCTGCGAGCCAATACATCGAGGATGAATTCCTGGCACAGCTTTTCGCCCAATGGGCGCTGGCTTGTATTCTCTTCCAAGGCGCGCTCGGTCTATACGCAGATGTACCTGACCCACATCGATGAAAACGGCAACGACAGCCCGGCGATTCTGATCGATAACTCGACCGCTGCTAACCGTGCCGTGAATCTTCCGGAGTTCGTCAATATTCCTCCGGGCGGATTGCTCAAGATCAGCACACCCGCTGTGGATATGTACCGCAGATTCGATAAAGCTATAGTGGATGGTGAGACAGGCAATTCCGCGGCAGTAATCGCTGAATGGGAAGAATTGGTGAGGGAAGACCCAAGCGATGCGCGGATTCAGAACAATATGGGAGCGTCACTAGCGAGAGCGGGCCGGTTTAAAGAGGCGATTCCCTATTATCAGAAGGGTCTGGAACTCAATCCTCAATTCAATGCTATCCACAACAATCTCGGGCGGGCGCTGTTTGCCGTCGGACGCCTCGATGAAGCGATTGATCAATACAAAATGGGGTTGGAGGTCTACTCCAACTCCGCTGAACTCCACAACAATCTTGGACGGGCTCTGGCGCAGAATGGGAAAATCGGTGAGGCTACCATGCATTTTAAGCGCGCGGTGGAGATCAAGCCGAACTTTGCCGATGCTCATATCAATCTTGGATCGGCGCTGTTATCTGCCGGTCATCCGGAAGAGGCGACTCAAGAATTCAAGCGCGCGGTCGAAAGCGATCCGCGGTCGGCGGAAGCGCACACATATATGGGCACAGCGCTTTACTACGGCGAAGGCAAAGTAAGAGATGCTCTCGCACAGTGGAGCAAAGCTCTCGAATTGAATCCGAATCTCGTGCTCGCTCTTAGTCAGACAGCCCATGCGCTGGCCGCTAGCCCTGATGCTTCGAACCGCAACGGCGTTCAGGCGACAAAGTTTGCCGAGCGGGCAGTAGAGTTATCCAAAGGAATGGAGCCTGTGTATCTTGATACTCTCGCAATGGCATACGCCGAATGCGGAAGATTTGTTAAGGCTATCGAAATTGAGCGGCGCGCAGAACAGCTTGCGAGAAAGCTGAAACAGTCTTCTCTTGCTGATTCACTCATCGAGAAGACTGAAATGTACCGATCCGGGCAGCCGTATCGCGACGAATTCGAAGTGAACCCTTAGAAAGGGTAAGGCGGAAACCACGCACCTTCGTAGCAATAACATTGGTGTTGTCGAGGCCCAGCGCTAAAGAGCGACGAATTCACTGTTGGACACAGCTAGCTGTAAATGCTCAAAACCGGCGGCGGCTGAAATGTTCGATAGCAGCAAATGCACTTGATCTTGGTGCCGCTAACAGCGGGTAGGGATTGGAGAAAAGGAAGTCGACAAAATGTCCGCAGCGGCGGACACTCTCTATGGCAAAGCGGGTTCATACATCTTGCTTCAGCGGTCATTGCGCACGTTGGCGAGGTATGAGCTTTTCTCGAGCTTGATCTCAAATGAAAAACGTTATGAAACAGGCCGAGAGGCCTGTTCCACAACGTTGAAGACGGCAGCTCATCCTACTAATTCACCGTGCAAGCGATTCCGTTCAGCGAGATCGACGTGGGCACCGCATTGGTGGTTCCGTTCCAGGTGCCGTTGAAGCCGATGCCGGTCAATCTGGCGCCAGCGGCGATGCTGCCGTTGTAACTCTCATTGGTGACCGTAACGGCCACGCCGCTCTGGGTTTCGTTGCCGTTCCAGAGAGACGAAATCGTCTGGCCGTTGGCGAAGGTCCAGGTCAGCTTCCAACTGGTCCATGCGGTCGTGCTGTTGTTGACGAGAGTGATGGCCGCTCCGAAGGCGCCGGTATTCTGCGGCGAGATTGTGTAATCCACTGTGCAGCCGCCGGCTCCGCCGCTCGTGTTGCTTAGGGTAAGCGCGATGGTGGTGGTTGCGGTGGTGCTGCCGGAGGTTCCGGTAATCGTGATGTTCGAGGTACCGGCGGTGGCCGAGGTGCTGGCTGTCAGAGTAATCGTATTGCCGTTGAACGCGGCTGTAACGCCGCTGGGAAGGCCGGATGCGACATATGTAACTGTGCCGCTGAAACCATTCACGTCCGTCACCGTGATGGCATCGGTGCCGCTTGCGCCCTGGGCGATGGACAGAGTAGTCGCCGAAGGAGCAATGGTAAAACTGGCCGTTCCGCCGCCGGTGACCACCGTTCCGGTGTTGTTGTTCGATACGGAAGCGTCCTCAGCAGTGTCGGTGCCCGTCGACGACAGATACTCGTAGTCATGCCAGCCGGTAACGGAGGGGTTGGCGCCCTTGGAAGAGATTTCCATGCGTAATGCGTCATACATATTGCCGCCGTCGCCACTGACGCTCAGGGTCAACTCGTTGTTGCCGCCGACGGCAACCAGGTCGGACGTGGGCCATTCAAAAACCATCCACTGGTAGTAGCCGGAGAGGCCGCTGCGAACATCGGCGTCGCTCTGGTTCTTGGCGCTCCAGGTAATCGCGTGCCCGTTGAGTGAAGCGGTTAAGTTCGACTCGGTGGCGGCCAGGCCGATGGATAGATCGACATAGCTACCCTGCGCGTTCTGAGCGGCTGTGGTGGCGAAGTGGACTTGCCACGCTGGCACCGTCGCTGTAACGCTGCTGACGTAGGAGGGAAGGATGTACTTGTATCCGTCGGTGGTATCGTCGCTTGAATTGTAGATGCCGGCATACAGGCCGGGATCGAACTCACCCCAATGCACATAATTCCATTTCAGAGTGTCGTTGGTTGGCGGAGTTGAGCCAACGGCGGTGGCATAGTAGACTGGCGCGCCGTCAGTGGACTCGAAATCTAACCAATAGTTCCAAGCGCCCTGATACTCTCTGTCATCGCATCCGGCGCATGAGCCCGTGCTTCCGTAGTTGTTTTCGCCGTGCAGGAACTCATGGGCGGAACGATCCGGGGTGCCGATGGTCCAGACGGGTGACTCGGAGCTGAAGTTCTCCGGGGTGAAGGTCAAGCTCGCGGTTGTGGTGCTGCCTGAGTTGATTTTTACGCCGTCTTCGCGCAACTGACCCCATTCGCCCAGAACGTACGAACTCAGGCGATAGGTTCCGGGGGTAACATTGTCGATAGATGCGCTGCCACCGGAGTTATTGCTTGCCCAGTACTGGGGACCAAAGGACGAGTACTGCATATTCTTGTTCTGGTCGCTGAGTACCGTCCACGCAGCGTTTGCCGTGCTTGAACCGCCGCCTGTAATGTTTGCCTGCAGAGTTCCGCGACCGCCGCCATTCGGGACATAGCCATTGGTGGTCAGTTCGGCATCCTTGCCGAAGAGAGTCAGCGCGCCGGGAATGATACTGAGCGCGTCCTGGTACATGGTGGACAGGTTGGAGAAGCGGTTGAAGTGGAAACCGATCGGACCCCAGATGCGAGTGGAGGTTTCGTCCGCATTGACGCTGTATGAGATTTCATTTGCCAGATGGCCTGAGAGCAGTTCGCCCATCAGGATGTTCCCGGTGTAAGTCTCAACCTGCTTGGTCGGGCCGCCCGCCATGTATTCCGGGCTCGGAAGAACAGCCCATGCGCCGAAGTTGGGGCCGTACTCGCCGTTGACCTGCAGCAAATACTCATAAGACGAGTAGTCGTACTTGGTGTAAAACTCGCGGCCAAAGTCGGTGGGAAGCGAAAAGCCATGGAGATCGACGACGGCATTCTGCACGGCGCGGCCAGGATCGGTTGTGCCCATTTCCGCTTCGCTGGGAAGCGTTATCGACCATCCGCCGAGATTGTTCAGCCCCGAATTGAGCTGGTAGGTATCGACGAATTCGGTCTGGCTGATGCGATAGACGTACTGCAATTGCCCAAAGTTTCCTGCGGCGGCCGACGAGGAGTGGGTCACAACCATATAGGCGTATAGGGTGGGATCGTTCGGCTGCACGATGTAATGCTGCGCAATTCCAAATGGGCTTGCGCTGGTGGGCGCCCAGTACATCCACCAATCAATATAACTGCCGGCGACCAGGCTATAACCGGCGGTAGGCGTTACACCGCTCGGGCCCTGTTGTATTGCAGCGAAGCCTGTTCCTGTGTTGTCCATGTAAAGGCCGTAGGGATGGCCGTCCATGCAGCAATGAGTGGTATCGACAAGATCAGTGGAATAACCTGTCAGGTACATGCTCCAGACGTTGCCTATAGTCGAATCGAAGTCCAGCGAAATAGTGCCATTGGCGATCTTCCAGTCGGTGGCGCTTGAGGTATTGATGGTGAGTTGGGCTTGTGCCGGTTGCAGCGCGCTGCAGACCCAGAGTACGGCGAAAAGGGTGAAGTAATACCGAGCACGCATAGATCCTCCTTGGCGATCTTCCATTATCCTTCTTTCGCTAGCAGCCCCAGGCCTCGCAAGGCCTGGGGCAATTGATAGCTGATCGAACTAAGCAATGCGGACTTTCCACATTACTTAGTCGATAATGACCACGTTGATGCTCCAAGGGGTCAGGGTCAAAGAAAGCGGCAGGCTCTGCGAGCCGAGATTGATGGTGGTGGGCGCGGCCCAAACGCCACTCTCCGACTCGTCGTAGAGGGTTTTGTTGTAAGTCGTTTCGGTTACGGAGGTCGAACTGGTCTTGCCGGTCACGTCAATCTGAACGACCTCGCTGCTGTTTTCGTTGCGGTTGAACAGTACCAGCGCCGTGCCGCCGCTGTGGGTTGCCGAGTAAGCAATCACATCCGCCGTGTCGCCGGTAACGGTTGGGGTCAGTACATGTTCGCCGGTGACAAGCATTTGGCTGAACAGTTGGAATGCGCGCGCCGTGGGCAGCAAGTTTCCCGCCGCCAACGTTTCGCCGGTGCATTGATATCCGTCCGGCAGCCCGTCGGAGAAGGCCATGTAGCCACCGAATGTTTGCCAACCATAGAGTGAACTGGAGAAGTTGGCGCCGTAGGTGCTATCCGCGCAACCGCCGAAGCCAATCCACCAAGTTGCTCGCGATATGCCGTCGTTCATCATCTCGCCCAGCGTCTGACCGGCATACAGGGCCTGAGTGATGGACATGGTTTGCTTGCCTGGGTTGGAGTAGACCGAGCTCATCTCACCGACATAAATGGGAGTGCCTGCAGTCCCCCACTCAGCCAGTTCCGACTTCACGGTGTTGATGTTGGTGGTCAACGACTGCGCATCCTGATTGATCAGGGTAGAGTCGTTTTCTGATCCCGGCGCCTCGGGGTAGTAGTGGTATTCGACGAAGTCGTAGTAACCCTTCGCATTGGCGAGCACGGTATTGTCCCACCCGCCACCCGAGTTATCCGCGTCCACAACGACGCCGACCAGCGTGTTCGGAGAGGCTGCTTTGATCAACTTATAATAGCCGCTGGCTCCCGCGACTGCGGCGGCATAGGTTGCGGCGTTGTTGGCAGGGGAGTGCAGGTCTTCCTCCCATGTACTTCCGTAGACCTCGTTGCCCACAGTCATATGGCTCACCGTGATCCCGTCAGTCAGCGCGGCAGCCGCCCATGCAGCAGCCTCGCTAGGCACTCCGCCTCCGGTGCAGGCTGCATTGGTGCCGTAATTTGCCGTGAGCGCTACATCGAGACCAGCCGGAACTGCTAGGTCACTGACGAAATTCGCAAAAACGTCATCGGCAACGGGCTGACCGTAATCCGACGCATACGGGGCGATGTCGCAAACGGAATTGGTGGCCCAATGATAGACGTCCGACCACGAACCGCCCGGCCAGCGTACTGCCTTGATGCCAGCGGTCTGGAACGCGTTCACAATCGCGGTTTTATTGGTGACAATGTCGTACCAGCCACCCATGTTCATGCCCAAAAGCATATCGGTCACAGCGATGCCCGTATTCGATGGGTTCACCGTGACAACGGCATTCGCCGTTACAGGGGCAGTGATCGTGAAAGGAATGGTGATGGTTTTGGTCACTGTCCCGACGGTGACCGAGACGGTGATTGTGAAGGTTCCCGCCGAAGCCGAGGCGCTAGCCGTCAGTGTGATCACGTAGGTCCCGGCACTTGGATTGGTGATAGTGGCAGTAACGCCGGAAGGCAGGCCAGAGAGGCCAATACTTGCGGTGCCTGTGACTCCGGTAATTGTGATGGTGCAAGTATTAGAGCTGCCTGCTTGCACAGTCAATCCGCCGCTGCAGGACGCCGAAATCGACCAGCTTGCCGTCACCGTGAGTGTAATGGTGGTGGTTGAAGTCAGCGAGCCGGAGGTGCCGGTGATGGTGACCGTGTAGCTTCCGACCGCTGCCGTGGAGCTGGCGGTGAACGTCAGTACGCTGGTCGTGGCCGTGGGGTTGGTGCTATAAGCAACAGTAACCCCG
>Ga0116117_1000046_pt1 | contig 56003 bp, 53 predicted proteins | sample June2015DPH_11_1_FD_89790 | JGI IMG/M metagenome (GOLD analysis project Ga0116117, IMG submission 89790) | Peatland microbial communities from SPRUCE experiment site at the Marcell Experimental Forest, Minnesota, USA - June2015DPH_11_10 | ecosystem: Environmental > Terrestrial > Soil > Wetlands... | reverse complement strand
GCTGCGGCCTGGGCCTTGTGCTCAGCGTTGACGGCGTTCTGGGCTACGCCGACGACGGCTTGCTCTTCCTTGTGGCAGGCGGCCAGGGAAACGGCCAGAAGCAAAGCCATGGCCGCAAATCCTTTGAGTCTCGAACGCTGAATCACATTACAAGTTTAACAGGCGCCGCGATCGCCGCTCTCCGCGTGGAGGCTGGAGAGGGCGTGACCGATGGGGTTGAACCTGGCACAGTCCGTCGGCTGCTGTATTCTGTTTGGGAGCAGGAAGACGTTCATGCGTTTTACGGAATCAAAAAAGTCGTATGGCATCGACCTCGACGCCGACCCGGTGTTTGTGCCGAATGGCTTTGAGGTCGTGGAACATCGCAAGGGGGGCTTCGTTGCGTGGACTCCCCATAAGCCGCAATTCGAATTGTATTTGCCGGAGAGCCAGCGTAAGGGAATTGTTGAGGGCGCGAAAGTGCTTGAGGAGCTTGAGAAGTTCGATGGCACCATCGTGAATGCCAATGCCCTGGATTTTTTAATCGATCATGTGGTAGATTTTCCGTGGATCATTCCGGATGCATGGAAGAATGTCGATCTTCAAAGGACGAAACACATTCTTTTTTGGGGAACAAAATACCTCTATGACGGAAGCCTCTGCGTGCGTTCACTGGATTGGAGCGCGGATGCGCGGGAGCGGGTATGGAGATCGGGCTATTGCTGGATTGAAAATCGCTTGAATTCGCAATTTCCCGCGGCGATGATGCGTAAGCCTGCGCCCGTTGCTTCCAGTTGATTTTGGTTTCTTTTGAGGGCACCTTCGACCCTCTCATTTGCGAGCGGCTAGCGGCTGGCAGTACGCTAATTCCTATGGTTCAATCCCGCTGCGCGATGCGATTCATACCCTTCCGACGGACCTGTTTCGACCAGTGCCTCCAGATTTCGCTACGGGCAGCATTCTCGATTTGCCTGGGTTTGATGCTGAGCCTTTGCGCTTCGGCGAAAGCCGCAAAAGAGTTTGCACCGGCGACGTTGCTGGAAGCGGCTGATTATCTTCCGTGCGGCGATGGCTGCTCGGCGCGTAACGATACAGCCAGCGTTTTTTGTTTTCGGATGGGCGATCAGATTCTGTTGGGGGAAGGCAAAAGCTACCTGCATGAAGGCAAGTTCACCAGCCTGGAAGAGCTTGCCGGAAAGCAGTTCCAGATTCGATTCAACCGGCGATACCTCTGGATCATGCCGCCCGGAGGCGGCGTGACGAAGATCGAGCGCGGCAGCGAGTTTGAGAATTTCAAAGAAGCCGAATGCGTTACGGAGGTTCACAGACCAATTCTTGCCGCCGCCTACGCACTGAAGCAGCCAGCCAAGGTTCCCGCCGCTGCATTTGCGCTTGCCGGCTCAGGCAAAGGCCAATACCCGGCCCGGTTTTTGTGGTTCGCGTGCGCCCTGGAGTCTGACAAAGCTACGATCACCTGCCGGAGATGGTATTCGAATGGCGATTTTTATGGCAAAGATTGGTTTTGCGCGCGCACGGTGAATGGATTGCCGGATACGGAGTTTGAAATCGATCCCCTGCTCAGCCAGGATGGCAAACTGGTGCTGAAATCGGGAGCAGTGCTGCGGCATGATGGCCGGGCACGAACCAATGACGCACTCGACCGGCCCGGTGAGGCCTGCCGGTAAGGTTAGAGGAATGGGGAATTGGAAGACCAACACCGACGGCCGGAAAAAGCTAGAACTTAAACAAGCTAAAGACTTTAAAATGGTCGGGACGGGCAGATTTGAACTGCCGACCCCTCGCACCCCAAGCGAGTGCTCTACCAGGCTGAGCCACGTCCCGACACAATTGAGCCAGCTCGCGCGGAGTCGGCTTAGGGGTCTTCATCAGTTTACACGAGGCAGCACCTGCGCGCCTGCGCAAGGTGAGAAATCATTCTTGGAATGAATGCCACTAGTCGATCAGCATCGGCCAGCCGCAGCATCTGTTCCCTGATCCCTGTTCCCTATTCCCTGCTTTTTCACTATGACGGCGGAACAAACTCCTGCGGCAACCCAAGCCCATCGCTGAAGAAGAACTGCTCCATCTGCTCGACCAGAAATTGCTGCGCCTGCGGGGTCCAGGGCTGTAGCCGGTACTCGTTCAGCAGCATCTTCTGCCGCTCAATCCACTCCCCCCACGCCGCCTTCGAGACATTCTTATAAATCTTCTGGCCAAACTCCGAGTCAAAAGGAGGCTCTTCAAGGCCCTCCATCTCCTTCTTGTTTCGAACGCAAAAAACCATGTGCGCCATTCTTCAAGCTCCTGTCCCTATTGTAGGGGATACGACGCGAACCTCGCCGGTTGGCAACATCGGCCTGCCCAAAAGAAGCGTCCTTGCGTTTGTGCCACATATAAACCTCACGCTACGGATAACGATTCGCAGTCCCGCGCGGAGATTCTGCTTGACAATCGTCCGCGCTACCGTTTTACCTAGTCTCGTCTCAAATCCAAGCCCCGCGCAGACGTCCGTCCGGATCTCCCCCCTTTTTCGGATTCGGCGAGGGCGTAGAGCAATTGACTTCGCAAACTGAATTCAATCTCAAAGGAGCCAACGTGCCTGAACAAACTCCGTCAAACCCAATTCAGCCCCTACCCGTGCAGTCCGGTATCTCTGACAATGCCGCGGCTGGCCTTGCCTACTTCACCTTCATTCCGGCGATCATCTTTCTGATCGTTGCGCCCTACAACCAGAAATCCTCGATTCGCTTCCACGCGTGGCAGTCGATTCTGCTGACCGTTGCGGCAGTCGTTATCAATATTGCGCTTTCCATTGTCCTGGGATTTACGTTGCTCTTCCTTGGATTTTTCGTCTTTGGACTCATCTGGAAGCTGATCGACCTGTGCTGGCTTATCATTTGGCTTATACCAACGATCAACGCTTTCAATGGAAAGGTCTTCAAGCTGCCCATCATCGGTGATTATGCCGAAAAGCTGGCTAACAAGTAACCAGGTCCTTTTCGCGACGGTAAGCCAGAACGGCCTCCGCTTGGAAACGGTTCTCGCTTACCGCCGCCTGCCTTTCTTTCCCAGCTTTTTTCTACCCTTAAAGGACCGTCCCGGCGCGCTGGTCGCCTTTTTCTTCTTCGCCTTCGGGCGGGGCGGGGCAGCTTTCTTTCCGGCCGCGCGTCCCGTCAGCGGAATACCGTCCTCCACAATCGAAAACTGCAGCTTGCGTTCCTGCGCCAGAATGCGGTCCAGAATCACCTGCACGCGGTCGCCAGCGCGGAAGCGGCGTCCGTTGCGCTCGCCGATAATCTCATGCGTATTCTCGCGCCAGGTATAGCGGTCGTCGCGCAGCGAATCAATCGGCACCAGACCCTCGACAAACAGGTCGGTCAGCTCCACAAAGAGGCCATATTTCGCCGGATTCAGCACCAGCGCGGCAAACTCCTCACCAACGCGGTTCTCCATGAAGCGCACTTTCTTCCACTCCACCAGCTCGCGCTCGGCTTCGGCAGCGCGGCGCTCGGTTTGGCTGGTCTCTTCGGCAATCTGCGCCAGCTCAGCCTCGGGGATGGGCGGCTCAATCATAGTTCTGTCATCCTGAGCAGAGCGGAGCGGAGTCGAAGGACCTGCTTTTCCGGCTGGGTGCCCCATCCTCGCCGCGCTTTTGTCTTTGCGGCTTGGGTGGGAAGCCAAACCGCTCGACAATCCCTCATTCGGATGCGTCCAAGGCGAGCCCTGCCGCCCTTCGTCGACCACCCCCCCGCCGCTCACGCCCTCCCGCAGCAGCGCCTTCACAATGCGGTGAACAATCAAATCCGGATAGCGGCGAATCGGCGAGGTAAAGTGCGTATAGCTGGGCGCAGCCAGCGCAAAGTGGCCTTCATTAATCTCTGAATAGCGCGCCTGTTTGAGCGAACGCAGCATCAGGTAGCTCAGAATCCGCTCTTCCGGCTTGCCCTCAATGCGCGCGGCCAGCTTCTGATACATCCGCGGCGTAACAGGAATGTCTTCCGCAATCTCGTGTGTACGAGCCTCGCGTCCTGTGCGCTTCGCGTCGCGCCGGTCCCCGCGTGTCTGTATACGCTTCACCGGCAGCGCACCCAATCCCAGTGTGTAGCCGAAGCTGGCCGCCAGCTCTTCAAATTGCACCACGCGGCGCGGCTCCGGCTTCTCGTGGATGCGATAAAGCGAAGGCACGCCCAGGTCCTCGGTCCATGTGGCCACACATTCGTTGGCCGCCAGCATAAACTCCTCGATCAGCCGGTTGGCCCATGTCCGTTCAGACTTGGTCACGCCGCGCATCTGTCCCTGTTCATCAAACTCAATCAATGGCTCGGGCAGGTCGAAGTCGATGCTGCCCCGCTCCTCGCGCCGCTTGTTCATCAGCCCGGCCAGCTTGCGCATTCGCTCGAAATCGGGAACCAGCGTGGCATAGCGTGCCCGGGTCTCAACATCGTTTTCGAGAATCGCGTGGACTTCCGTGTAAGTCATCCGCGCCGCCGAGCGAATCACGCCCTCCACAATCTCGTAGCTCTCGATGCGCCCGTTCGTGTCAAGCTGCATGATGCAACTCAACACCAGCCGGTCTTCGCCGGGGCGCAAGCTACAAATTCCCGTGGAGAGCTCTTGCGGCAGCATGGGAATCGCGCGATCGGGAAAGTAAACGCTGGTTCCGCGCAGCCGAGCTTCAAGATCAAGATCGGTTGCGGCGCGGACGTACTCAGACACGTCGGCAATATGAACCTGCAACTCGTAACCGCCGTCTGCGCGCTCGTTTACCAGCACCGCATCGTCAAAATCCCGGGCCGTCTCGCCGTCGATGGTGACGATGGGTAGATCGCGAAAATCTTTACGGGTCAAGATTTCGGAGGGGTCGAGGTGAGCCACGGCGCGCGCCTCGGCCAGCACATTTTCCGGAAAGACTCTCGGCAACTGGTGTTTGCGGATGATCATTTCGACATCCACGCCAAAATCATCGGGATCACCCAGCACCTCGATCACCTTACCCACCGGCGGCTTGGTCGGCGTCGGCCAGCTTGTGATCTCAACATCCACCACCAGGCCTTCCAGGCTTTCGTGTTCCGTTTTTGCCGCCGCTTCAGTGCCCAGCACACGATGCGGCGTGCCAGCCTCGCTCGCCGGAGGAATCTCCTGCCCGGCGGGAATCAAAATCTGCTGCGTCATTCGCTCATCGAAGGGAGTCACCGTGTTTCCCGCAGCCCGATCCGATCGAGCATAGTCCCACCCCCGCGACGAAGACCTGTCGCCGGGGACCCCGTAGTGAAATACTCCAACGACGGTAGGGTTGCGCCGCTCCAGCACGCGCACAATGCGACCCATCCTGCGTCCATCGGCCTTGGGCGGTTCAAATTCCACCAGCACCTGATCGCCCTGCATCGCGCCGTTGATTTCGTTCGGAGGAATGAAAATATCCTCCCCTGGCGCGGTCGATTGAGAGGCCTGACGCGGATTCGGCCGGACAAAGCCATAGCCGTCGCGATGCAGATCAAGCCGCCCTGCAGCCAGATTGTCGCGCGTGCCGCCCGCGCCCAGCGGTCTCGGAATGCTCCAATGCTCACGGTCGATCTTGGTCAAAGCGCCGCGCACCGTCAGCCGCGCCAGTTGCTCCAGCAGCAAACGCCGCTCCCGCCCGCCGCCCAGCGACAACTCGCGCACCAGTTGCTTGTATCCGGCCTTCCCGCCAGCAGAGCGCGCAATCCGCGTGAGTAATTCCCGATCCGTCATAACTCAAGAGTAGGGTATTCGCATACCTTTTGCGATATTGGGTGCCTTAAGGAACCTCTGATCAAGTCGTGTCTTGTGTCAGGGCACAACTTTAGAGGCTGCGGAAAAACCCGTTCGGGCGGTAGGCCGGGGATTTATCCCCGGCATAAAGCCAACAAAATCAGCCGAGGGCTTTAGCCCCTGAGGGATGCAATTCGGGCTTTTCGTCGAAAACACAGCCCTTTTCCGCAGCTTCTTTAGTCGTGCCGTAAATGATCAGAAATGAGCGGGGCTTCTGCTCCATGAGCCACATCCAAAATTCAAAGAGGAACGCAAGAAGCGTCAGGGCATGACTTCAGTCGCGTCGTAAATGCTCAGAAATGAGCGGGGCTTCAACTGCATGAGCCACATCGAAAATTCAAAGAGGAACGCAAGAAGCGTCAGGGCAAGACTTCAAGTCGCGTCGTAAATGCTCAGAAATGAGCGGGGCTTCAACTCCATGAGCCACATCGAAAATTCAAAGAGGAACGCAAGAAGCGTCAGGGCACGACTTTAGTCGTGCCGTAAATGCTCAGAAATGAGCGGGGCTTCAACTCCATGAGCCACATCGAAAATTCAAAGAGGAACGCAAGAAGCGTCAGGGCACGACTTCAGTCGTGCCGTAAATGCTCAGAGATGAGCGGGGCTTCAACTCCATGAGCCACATCGAAAATTTAAAGAGGAACGCAAGAAGCGTCAGGGCACGACTTTAGTCGTGCCGTAAATGCCGCAAAAACAGTTGGGCTTTAGCCCCTGAGGGATCGATGGCTTCACCAAAGAGCTTGATCAGAGTCTCCTATTTGGGAGACACGGCCTTGCGGGGTTTCCTAGCTTTCTTCATCAGGCCGTAGATCGTGACTACGATGTACGCATTGATCTCTGAGGCTGCCTTGATCACGGTTGGAGCGATCGAGAACCAGTAGAATTTCGTAGCTTTTGGTGCCTCAATTCCAATGTCAAATTCACGCACCCTTGCAGAATCCCATAATTCTCTCGCCGCTTGTGGAAGTTCCTGAATCAATTTGCAGTACTCGCGTATCGCCGATTCCGGACTCTTTGGGTGCCTCGATGCCAGCTCAAGCTGCGCCTTGAACATCCGCCCCTCGCGTCCTACATAGAGCTCGATGATCTTATCCCCCATTGCGTCAACCAATGGGCGGAGATCCGATTTCGAGTAGATACGAAGGTCAACATTCAAGAACGTCGTCTTGTCCAAAACAAATGGGTGCACCGTACTCGCTCCTGATGGACGAATATACCAGCCAAGGCTTTTCGTTTGACGACCTGCGCGCCTTTCCTGTTGACCGCATCAGCCATCTCTCCGCTCAACCAAACCCCAATCTCGCAATTTCCCGGCGCGCTGGCTTAGAATAACGGAAACGCAATTGTCCCGGCGGACCACGAGGGGAGAAGATCCCATCAGAGGCCGTCAACGGGGCCGCCAAAGGCGTATACTTCGGCTGTCCATTCATTCAGACCTCGGGCCCACGGCAATGGCCCCTGCCTTGGATAACCCCAGTCCCCTCAGGACAGAAAAGGAAACTCGTGAGCGCTATGTGGAAACCCAGTCAAACCGGACCGACCAGCATCAACCCAATTCAGGAACCTTCTCGCCCCGTGCCGCCCGCTCCAGCCGCTGAACCCGTCAACCGCGCCCCGGTTTCGACTGGCGATCAGGCCACCATTGGCAAAAGCCTGGTGATCAAGGGAGAAATCACCGGCACCGAATCGCTCTTCGTCGACGGCAAAGTCGAAGGCAGCATCAACCTGCCCGGTAACCGCATCACGGTTGGCCGCAACGGCCAGGTTGCAGCCAGCGTCACGGCCCGCGAAATCGTCATTCTGGGCAAGGTGCGCGGCAATGTTTCCGCCTCCGACCGCGTGGACATCCGCGCCGAGGGCTCCCTCACCGGTGACGTGGCCGCGGCCCGCATCAGCATTGAGGATGGCGCATTCTTCAAGGGCGGCATCGACATCCGCAAACCAGATGTCAAGCCGGTAGTTCCGGGTTCAGCTCCAGCCGCTTCAGAGCCGCCCAAGCCGGTCCAGGCCTAAAACCGAGCCTTACATCTTCGCTCCGACACAAGCGTCCCTGCATTAGCGGGGGCGCTTGTGTCTTTGGCGGCCAAGTGAGGCGTTTGTCGGTCACTTCAGGGGGCGCGTGTGCCCTGGAGCAGGCTGATTTTAGGTAATTGAGCCAGTTCTTGCTGGAAATAAATCTGACACGAAATGTTTATTGTGTTCTTTAATTGACAGATAGTAATAAAGATGACAAATTATAAAGTGGAAATGAATAGAAAGATGGTCGGAAGATCGAATGTATCGCTATGAACGGCCAAAACGCTGGCTCCGCTATGACACAAAGGCCGTCATCAAGGCCCTCGTCGAGGCCAAATCGGCGGTTCAGGCGCTGACCGCCATGCCCTACCAGAAGAGCTGGGTCCAAACTCTGCAGCTCGAGCAAATGAGGCGGGAAGCGGCGGCGACCAGCCGGATTGCGGGCGGCGGCCTCACCGAGCGCGAGCTGGATACGGCACTTCAGCCTGATGTTTTGCCTGACGAATTGCACACGCGTTCGCAGCGGCAGGCGCGCGCGGCGATGCTGGCTCACCGCTGGATTGCGGAGTTTCCCCCCGGTCTGCCGATTACCGCGGAGGTGGCGCGCGAGGTGCATCGCCGCCTGGTCACTGGTTGCGATGAAGATCATTGCCTTCCCGGAGTGCTGCGCGGACGGGATTCCAACGTGGTTTTTGGCACTCAGGAGCGCCGCGGAGCTGAAGGCGGCTCAATCTGCGCAGAGGCTTTTGCAGGGCTCTTCCACGCCGTCGAAACTGAATTCCGCGATCACGATCCGCTGGTGCAGGCCATGGCGATGCACTACCATCTGGCAGCCATCCACCCTTTTCTTGACGGCAACGGGCGAACGGCGCGCGCCATGGAGACCCTGCTGCTTTGTCGCGCGGGATTGACGGGCAGGGCCTCTGTCGCCATGTCGATTTTCTACGAAGACGAGAAGCTGACCTATCTGCGCATTCTCAACGAGGTTGGCCATAACGGCCACGATCTGACGCCGTTTTTGATCTTCGCCTTGCAGGGTGTGCGCGGCCAATGCGATCGGCTGACGCTTGAAATTCGCGGACAAATGCAGCGAGCGCTCTTCCGCGACACCATGAACAGCCTCTTCAATCGGCCGGAAAACAAGCGTAAGCGCGTCATGCACGATCGGCAGATCGAGATTTTGAAGCTGCTGCTTGAAGAAGGAAAGACCACTCTGCCCGATCTGCAACGCAAGACCCTCTTTGCCTATCGATCGGTACAGCATGACAACAAGGCGTTCGCCCGCGACGTGCAGCAACTCGAACTCCTGCAAGCCATTCACTTCGAGTACCGCGGTCCCAATCTCGAAGACCGAGTGGCATACATCAATCTGGATTGGCCGCAAGAGATGGACGAGAGCGACTTCCTGCGCCGCATCCAGCCGGTGCCCCAAGAAAAGGCCTTGAAAATCCCTACCGTATCCCCAGCCGCTTCATCATGACCCTGGGCAGCGCCGATCCGCTTTTTTCCAGCACCCACCTGGCCACAATCAGCCATAGCGCCATCCCAGTCACCAGCACCGCCAGGTCCGTCCAGCGCGTGTGCGCCGGCAGGTGCGGAGCCATCAAGTCAATCACTTGGTCGCCAATCGCTGTGAAAACCACCCACACCGCCGCGCCACCGGCCACGGCAGCCAGCAGGCAGCGGCCCATCTCTTTGTAATCTAGGCTAGCCAGGGAAACCATCCGCCGCTGGTGCAGCCGCACGGCGATCGTCACCGTTTGCAGCGTGATTCCCAGGTCTGAAGCGATCGCGAGCCCAATTGCTCCATGCCAGTGATAAAACACGGCATAGATCGGCCAGGAAACCAAGGTGACCGCGGTTGCAGCGGCCATGGGGTCTAAGGTGTCGCCGGCGGCATAAAATGCGCGTGCATAAATAGCCTGCGCCGACCACAAAAACAGCGACAGCGAAAACACCCCAAAGTAGATGGCGCACTCCCGCGCGTCCCCCTGCGAAAAACGTCCACCGATGAAGAGAAAATCCACCAGCGGCACGGCCAGCGCAACCATGGCCGAAGCCCCCAGCAGTCCCAGCGAGGCCACGCGCGAAACCGAATCAGCCACGCCCACGGCAAATTCGTAATGGCGTTGCTTGCTCCACAGGGTGGCGAAGAACGGCATCGAAGCCGCACCCGCCGCCTGCGCCAACATTGCCATCGGCGCGGTAAAAAGCTGCTTGGCATAGCTCATCAGCGAAACCGCGCCGTTGGTTCCCGATGCAAAGTGCGCGATGATCCAGCTATCGGCCGTCACCAGCGAAACGCCGATCATCAACGGCAGCGACAGTTTAAACCACTCGCGCAGCCCCTCATCGTGCCAATCGAGAATGGGTTTGTAGCGCGTTCCCTCACGGTGCGCGAAAATGGCGTTCAGCAGAAACGGCCCCAGAAACGCCCCCGCCAGCGTGCCCACAGCCAGCGAAGAAACGCCGATCCGATGCACCAGCAGCACGCCGCCCACAATGGTTCCCAGGCCATAAATCAACGGCGCAACCGCCTGCACGCTGAACTGTTTGCGCACCAGCAGCACCGCGCCAAAAACTCCGCCGGCAAAGAAAAACAGCTGAGCGGGCAGCAGAATCCGCGTTAAATGCGAGCAAAGCGCCGCTTTTTGCGGATTGAAGCCGGGAAACCACAAGTGAATGTACCACGGAGCAAAAATCTCGGCCAGCACCAGCACGCCGCCCAGAACCAGGCACATGGTGGTCAAAATGACGGATAGCGAGCGCTCGCCCTCAGCCTCGCGTCCGGTTTCGCGATAACGCGTCAAAATGGTGACAAAAGCAATCGAAGCCGCGCCGCCCACCAGAAAATACGAAATCATATCCGGCAGAACAAACGCGCCATTCAATGCATCCGCATCCAGGCCGCGGCCAAAGAGCCAAAGAATGTATTTAACCCGCACCAGCCCGATGATGCGCGAAAGCAGCGTCGATGCCGCCAGAACAATCGTCGCCGTATAGGCGGTGTGCGCATGGCTTGGGCGCAGCATTCTCAGACCGCGCGCCATTCTGGTTTGCGCGGGTGCAGAAGCTTGGGTTGGGCGCCATTCTGCCACTGAAGTAGATTTTACCGGGGTTCAGTGCCGCAGCCATCAAGAGGACTCATGCGCATCAACACTTCCGTCGGCACAATCTGCATCGTTTACGCCATCGATCCAATCCTTCGTAAGGTAATCTGGTTCGAAGCGGGTTAGAACCTTGCGAGCTGGCGGTAAAGATCACGCAAGGAAGGGAGCAAGCGCAAGATGAAGAAGATATTGGGGATAGACGGAGGTGGGACGCACACGCGCGCCTCCATTATGGAGGGCGACAGGCTTCTGGCCCACGCCATGAACGGTTCCATCAAGCGGTTGCGAGTGGGCGCAGTGGCAGCCGAAGCCAATCTTCGCGAGCTGCTCAAAGAGGTTTACTCGCAGGCTGCGGTAACCGCCGTGCAGGCTGCCTCGGTGGGCGTTGCCTCTGTCTCCATGCCCGGTACCACCGAGTGGATCAAGGCGGTCTTTCACGATTTCAATGTCGAGCACTCTGAAGTGGTCGGCGATGAAGTGATCGCGCTCGACGCGGCCTTCCACGGCGGCCCCGGCATTCTGCAAATTGCCGGTACCGGGTCGAACACCATCGGCCGTGCCCCCGACGGCAGCCGCGAAACTGCCGGCGGCTGGAGCTCGCATCTCGGCGACGAAGGCTCCGGCTACTGGATCGGTCTGCACAGCCTGCGCCGCGCGCTCAAGTCTCTCGATCGCGAGCAGCCGACGCAGATTCTTCAGAAGGTAGGCGAAATCTGGGGCACGCCCAACCTCGACGACTTGGTCAACCTGGGCGACAGCACGCCTGGGCCGGATTTTGCCGCGCTCGCTCCAGCCATCAACCAGTTAGCCGAGGCGGGCGACCCGGTTGCCGTCGAAGTGCTCGCGCAGGCCGCGGCCGATCTGGTCGAATTTGTCCTGCTGGTCCGCGCCAAGCTCCGACGCAAGCACGGAATCCAGAGCGAGCTTCCGCTAGCCTGGACCGGCGGCGTCATCGAACACATGACGCTGGTGCGCGAAGCCTTCTTCGGCGGCCTGAAAGCCGCCGCACCTGAGATGCCGGTAGCCAGTGAGACCGCCGTCTCGCTCGAAGGCGCCCTCTGGCGAGCCAAGCGGCTGGCGGATGCTATCGGCTAAACAATAGAGAAGAGTGCTGTTACCGACGTGAATGCCGCGCTGGAACTGATCGAGCGCAGCGGCAGTCAAAGAACCTCGGGCCCAAAGCCATCTCATTGGGCTGATGCAATCCAGTTTTCTAACGAAGACGTGCACACATCGTACGCACATGGTAGTATACTGATTGTGCGTACAAAGAGGTGGGATATGAGAACCGCTGCTGCCGAACCGGACAAATTGCGCGCCGAGAATATTAACCTTCGTGTCAGCCGCCGTCAGAAGGCGTTGATCGACAGCGCTGCCAATTCGCTCGGCAGAAACCGCTCCGATTTTATGTTGGATGTGGTTTGTCGAGAAGCTGAGTCGGTATTGCTCGATAAGTGCTACTTCAACCTCGGAGAAGACGAGTTCCAGCGATTCACCGCGATGCTGGACAATCCTCCGGCGACCAATCCCAAGCTGGCCCTGCTGCTCAATAGGAAGCCCTCGTGGGAACTGTAGAGGGGATCAATGGCCAAGTTTCCCCTCCCCACCGGCTAAGCGCGAATCACGACCTGACAGAGTTCAGTTGCGGGGAGCCTTCGCTCGATCATTGGCTAAGGAACCGCGCACTCCAGAATGAAAAGAGCGGCGCTTCCCGAACCTATGTTGTGTGCTTCGGAGATAGGGCGGTTGGCTATTATGCGCTTGCGGCAGGCGCTGTAGCACACACAGAAACTACAACGCGGGTAAAGCGCAACATGCCCGACCCCGTGCCCGTGATCTTGATTGGAAGACTTGCCATTGATTCCCGCTTTCAGGGCCGCGGAATCGGGCGGGATCTTCTCCGCGATGCCGTTTTGCGAACATTGCAAGCAGCAGAAATCGCTGGAATACGAGCCATCTTGGTGCGTGCAATTTCCATGAATGCAAAGAGATTTTATGAGAGATATGGCTTCATCGCTTCGCCCGTCCATCCGCAGACCTTGATGATCACGGTGGCGGAAGCGGCAAGAGTCCTTGGTCAGTTGTAGCGATCTGAGTCGACATCAGCCTCAGGTCCCCAGATCCCGCCCTCGGGATCAGGGAAACCGCAAATCTTTCCCAGCCATCCCATGCAGATAATAGTCTCAACTTCCTGCATACTCGAAGAGTGAAGGAAAATCCGCCAAGTCGAGCTGCAAAAATCGAAACCGAAGGCCCCGGAAAATAGCGAGAACGGTCGAATTTGCCCATCCGAATGGCCCGACCCCCACCCCCCCTACCATGTGGAGGCGGCTTTTTCAGCCTCTGCGGAGCTATCAACTTCCATCATATCAATAACATAAGTTTTTGCTTGTTGCCGAATAAGTCGCCGAAAACCTCGTATTTTGCCCCTTTTTCAGCCCAAAACCGTCACTTTTAGGCCGCAAAGGGCCACTTTTTCGCTCATTTTCAAGCGCCGGGAATCGGTTGAAATTTCCAGCCGCAAGAGGTTGATTCTCACACCGCAAAATCAATAAACCCGCGCACGGGATCGGTCGAGACTAGCTTCACCGTCACCTTGTCGCCCACGTCGAGGCCTTTGCCGCCTTGCACCACCATTCCATCCACATGCGGGTCGAGGGTGCGAACGAAGGTGCCGTAATTGTTGACTCCGGTGACTATTGCGGGGAAACTGTGGCCAATGCGTTTCTGCAGCACCACTGCGGCGATGCGCTTTTGCATCTCGCGCTCCACCTTGCGCGCATTGTCTTCCATCAGCGTGCAACGAACGGCGATGGCATTGAGGTCGCCCTCGGAGTAAGGCTGCGGCGCTTTAACAATCCAAGCCTTCATCAGCCGCTGCGTCACCACATCGGGAAAGCGGCGGTTGGGCGCGGTCGAGTGGGTGTAGTCCTGCACGGCCAGGCCAAAGTGCCCAGGCGAAACCTCATTCGGCTTCACCAGAACGTACTCGCCGGGGCCCATCAGCTTGACTGTGGCCAGCGAGAGGTCGGGAAAGTGGTCCGGGTCCTTCTTTTTCTGAGCGAGCAAAAAGTCATTGAGCGCTTTCGAATCCGGCTCGGCGGGCAGGGTCGTGCCCAGGCCCTCGGCCAGCTCGACAATGCGGTCCCAGCGCTTGGGCGTTCTAACGATGCGGCGAATCGAGGCCACACCAGCTTGCTCAAAAGTCCGCGCGATCACGCCATTGGCCGCCACCATGAACTCTTCAATGAGCGAGGTCGCGCGATTCTTGGCTTGGCGAGCGATGTCAATGGCTTGGTCGGCCAGCATCACCGGCCGCGTCTCGATGGTTTCAAGATCCAGCGCGCCGTGCTGGAAGCGTCCATCGACCATGCGCCTGGCCGCCGCGTCCTGAAGCTTCAACTGCGCAGCCAGATCGGCGTTCGCTGCCACCTTGGCCGGCGCCGCCGCTGTCCCTTCAAGCCACGCGCCCACCGCGTTATAGGCCAGTTGTGCACGGTTGCGCACCAGCGCCCGATACGCCTTTCCGTCGGTCGCCGCGCCTGCCTGATCCACGGCATACTCGATCACCAGCGCCACCCGGTCTTCACCCTCGTTCAAAGAAGTAATGCCCTCAGAAAGCTCCGCCGGCAGCATGGGAAAGACCTTGACCCCGGTATATACCGAGGTAGTCTCGCTCTTGGCATGACCGTCGATGATCATTCCCAGGTGAACGCGCGCGTCCACATCAGCCACGCCAATCAGTACGCGAATGCGCCCATCAGGCAGTTGCTCGGCCCACTCAATCTGATCCAAATCTTTCGAGGTATCGTTGTCGATCGAAGACCAGAGCAGGCTCCGCAAATCCTGAGCGCCTTGTGCCGCAGGCAGCTCGGGATGAGCCTGGATTGTGGTCAGTTCATCGTTGCATCCAGTGGGAAGATCCGGCTGAAAACCGTGTTCGATCATGGCGGCATGAGCCGCGGCGACAAGATTGAAGTGGACAGGCTGGCTAGAATGCATGTGTGAGGCTCCTTCAAACCGAAGAGTCAGCCTATCATGCCAGGGTCCGTGGTCTGTAATCGCCGGTCTTACTGAAAAAACACTCGTGCAGAATTCCGGACACGCACAACCTGCGATAGACTGGCTCAAGAACGTGAACGCAAGACGATAATCTCCGGCAATGTGGAGATCCCGATCATTCAGTGGAGGAATAGTCCCATGTTGGATGCAAGGAAACTTAAGCGCGTTTGCGGAATTGCGCCGATTGTGATGTCGCTGATCTCATTGGCGGTCGTTGTCGAAGGCGTCATCGAATTTGGACATCACCCGCCCACGGATGAGGGCTGGCAGGCTCACATTTTTCAGATTTTAATGATCACTCAGTTACCGATCATCTTCGCGTTTGTCGCTGTCAGTTGGTCCTCGATGAAGCGAAGCTTGCCGACACTCGGAGCGCAGGTTTTGCTGTGGATGATTGCCGTCGGCGCCGTGCGACTTTTCTCGCTGTAGGCGCCTCCGTGGCATCACTGACGGCAGTTTGGCCCGCTATTGAATGCCCAGATCCGAAAGCACCTTGGGCTTGGCTTCATCCACCACCAGCAGGTTGTGGCAGGCTGAGCAGTCCTGCGTAATGGAAGTGCTGTCTTTGGCGGCGTGGTTGCCATCGTGGCAGCGGAAGCAACCTGGATAATCCATGTGGCCGATGTGGTTGGGATGCGTTCCCCACGTCACCTTCATGTAGGGAAAAACATTCTGACTGTAGAGGGTCACGAGTTCCTCACCTGCCGACTTCACCAGCGCGGCCTTCGCGGCCAGCACTTCAGGATGCTCAGAGCGATAGAACGCTACTAACTGCTCGGGAATCTTGGTCTGAGCCTCGGCCTCGCTCGCGTAATTTCCCTTGAGCAGTTCCAGCCCCTTTTTGTGAGCCCATGGCAGATCGGGACTCACCGCACCCTCGGCCATAGCCCGGTTCAGCGCGTCTTCCGCAGTCACGAAGGTGTGCGCCGCGCGGTTATGGCAGTCGATACAATCCATCACGCGCCGTTCGCCCTGAGGCACGCTTTTGCCCACATCGGCGGTGGCAAAGACTGTCTCCGTGCCATCGTCGTTGCGCTTCTGCACCCATGGTATGGTGGTGCGTGTGGGATCGGTGGTGATGTACTCAATGTGGCCCAGGTGCACACCGTGAATTCCCGTCAGATGCGAAAGTGAATCTCGCCCGCCCAGGTGCAGCACCACCACCGTCTGCGTTTCGGTATTCTTTTCGTCGTCGGCGAAACTGGATTTGACCAGAAGTTTTTCTCCGACGAATCGGGCCGGAGTGTGGCAACCCTCGCAGATTACGCGCGCCGGGCGCAGACTTTCAACCGGCGACGGAATCGGCGTGGGATAGCGATTAAAACTGACCTCGAGAAGCTGCTTGGTGCCGTTCACCTTGGCGCTGAAGTAGGCTTGCGCTCCCGAGCCGATATGGCAGGCAACGCAATCCACATGCGAGTGAGCGGAGATTTTGTAGGCGGTGTATTCGGGGTGCATCACGTGGCAGCTCTGCCCGCAGAACTGCGGCGAATCCATGTACGCCGCGCCGCGATAACTGGCCATGGCCACAACCAGCAGGTTGACGATGGTGGTCACCAGAACGATGTCCAGACCGTGGCGGAAGATATGGTCATTGAGATCGATCTTGGGAAATTCGGCCGGAATCTCTCCCGCTTTTTTCAGCTTCCTGCGGCGCAGAAACAGGCCCACGGGGATCAGAAGCAATCCGCCTACGAACACGGCAGGAAGAAGCAGGAAGAAGATGATGCCGAGATAGGGATTATCGTTGAACCGGCCGAAGAGCTCGACCAGCCAATAGCCGATCATGGTCACGCCGGAGGCGGTGGTAATCGCTCCACCGGCAAGGCTGATGGGATTGTTGCCGAAAAACAGCGCCGGCCGAATCCAGCCCTCACGGAATCTTTGAATCACTGCCACCTTGCACCCCACTTACAAACGGACAGCCCGCCATGAACGGCGGGCCTGGTCCAAGCTTCACGTTCTGATTGCATCCCTACTTCAAGCCGCGATAGTAAGCCACTACATCCTTGATCTGCGCGTCAGTGAGTCCCGCAATCGGCTTCATCTTGCCCTTGCCGTTCTTGACGGAATCAAACTCCTGGGCCGCTGTGAGTGCCTTGATGGCGGGATCAGAGACCGGCTTCACGCCCATCATTTTCGCCATCCCAGGGCTGGGAACGCCGGCTGTTCCGTGGCAGCTTTGACACTTGGCTTTGTAAGTCGCCTCGCCGCCAGATTGGGCGAAGCACACGGCGCCAGCCAGAGACACTACAACCACCAGCGCCAACAGAGAACGAATCATCTTTGTCACAAGAATCTCCTTTGGGTTCTTCCAATTTCCAGTACGCGGCCAGGCGCCTGGTCTGTTCTTCACACCTGGATCCCCAGCGTTCTAACGAGCCGTCGAGCCCGGGGCCAGATGAACAACACTATGCCACCTTACAGAACCCCGCGCAATCTTTCAAACCTGAAGGAACTGCGTTGAGCGAGACTCACCGGACGAACACGCGGGAATAAGCTACCCAAACATTGAAAGCCAGCAAACAAAAGTGTGGATCGGGCCCCTTGGAATCCGATCCACGTCTTCAATTTTCAAAAAAACGGCGATTTTCTTCAAAACTCGTAATGCATTGAAAAGGTCAGGTTATTCGCGTGAAAATTCCGTGGCGCGGTCTCACCCGCCGACGATATGTTCATGCCGGTCTGAAAAGGAAGTGTAGAACAGGCCACCGGCGTTACCGGAACCGTTGGTGTGGGATTTGTCGTGCTGCAGAGCGATGCACCTGATGGTCCACCTTCGCCATAGCCGAAGTAATTGTATTCCCCTCTCCAAATCCATCCGGGGTGGATCGTCCACGCAACATTCAAAAAGGGTGACACATACGAAGAGTTGAGCGAGCCGTTGACTGCGCGCGGATCGTTGAAGAACTGACTGCCGTTCACAGCGCTGATGCGATAGCCAATATTGGAGTGAACTGATTTGACGGGAGAGGTTGTAAGGGCCACCGATGCAAACTGCGTCGGAGCATCCGTGAAGTCCTTGACCGGCCCGAACTCGTAGTAGGGCGCACCCCGAACGGTCGCGCCCGGGCATGCTGTTCCGCTAGGCGTCGCAGCGCCCGGCAATGTGGGGGTGGGCGCAGCGTCATAGCAGATGTTGGTTGACGTATACACATCGCTATAGGCGTAGTTGAAATCCAGCCCGTAGTGCTCATTCGGCGCCAGCACCGCACCCAGGCTCACAATCCGGCTGTGATCGACATGACCGAGCGGACCGTCGACAGGTGTTGCACTTATATTGCTGGTGTTATTGTGCCGCTCCAGGTCGTTGAATGCGCCCGAAAATGACGCCCAAGGCCTTGGCTTGTACAGGGAATGCACTCTGTAGTGCCTGGTTTGCCGCGGACCGACTGGGGTAAATGCGTTGTCGTCGTAGAGCGCTTCTATTGTGCCATTGATCGTCCAATTGTTGGTGGGACGCATGGCAGCATTCAAGATGACGCCGTTCTCGTTGATGGTCACTGTTCCATTGGGAGGAAACGTAACGACCGCCGGCAGTGGAACGTTATGAGGACTGCCCTGAGCGATGATGTGAGTTTGGTAGCGATAGGTGAGCGAGAGCGTGGCGCGAGACGAGGCATCCCAGGTTCCCGTCAGGTTGTTGGTGACGAACTTCTGGCCGAAGTAGCCATTCTCCGGCGTACCAAGCGCGGGGTTACCGGGGTTTGTGCCGACGGCGACCGTGTTCAGCGCACCTGGGTAGGTAATCGTTTCGTCAGCTGCAACCGCCGGCGTGACCAAGGCTGAGGCGCTTGTCATGGCGGCCGTTCCCGGCTGCTGCGCGTTCGAGAAGTTGAACTGGTCGGAGAGGCTGAAGGCCTTCATCGCCTGCCAGATGATACCGTAATCGGCGGCCATGACTTTGCGCTTGGCGCTGGCGTTGCCCTGATAGGTGAACCCACGCAGCGCGCCATTTGCGCCCGGCAGAGTAAGACCCTGGAAGTTTTCGTAGTAGTTGGGCATATTCATGTTCGCGCTGGTATAGCGAGCATCGCCGTTCATCGAAACATTCTTGATGCTCGAACTTTGCAGGTGGAAGATCTCGGTCGGATAGAGGATGCGGGTCGGTTGGGTGCGAAGATAGCTGGTCATCACAGCACAGGCCGGATTCACGACCGGCAGGCCCCCGTTGGAGTTAGCCGACAGGTATGGAAAACCACCGACCGCGCCTGCGTTGCATAGGCTAGCAGCGGTGGGAGCGATCCAGGTATCGTAGCTGGCAAGAAGCGCCGCTTTGGTTCCATCCGCCTCCTGCACGTTGTAGGCATTGGGAGCCATGGTGAAGTAGGAGTCGTTCTTGTAGTGATCTATCTGCTCTTCATAAGTAAGTTTCGTGCCCGCGACCGGCTTCCAGTCCACCCCACCTATAAAGTCGTCTGTGCTGTTGCGCTGATACTCGGCGACTACGTTGTCGTAGATGAAGACAACCGGACTGGTGATCTCCGAGAAGCCGCCTGGGGTCAGACTCGGTCCCTGGAAGATATTCTGCGAATAACCGGCGCGAAATGTCACTTTCGAGAGCGGAAAGATGGTGAGGTTGGTGTCGGTCATGCGCCGCACCGTGTTGAACATGAACGGAGACTGGTTGACCTGCGACCACGGGACAGATACATGGGTAGTTGGGTCGGTGATCGACTGCCCGCTGGGAATATTTGGATTGCCCAGCAAGTCGTAATCGAAGTATTGACGGTCGCGGCGGAAAAGTCCCGAGAACTCGTAGAGCTTGCCCTTGGAGAAATCCAGCTTGGCAAAGTTGTTCGGATCGCCGCCGAAGCCGTTGCCGATGGCACTGAGGGAATCGAAAAGGGTATGCTTCTTGCCCGGAAGCGCGCGCATATCAAAGGTCTCGCCCAGCACGCGTGGCCCGGACTGAATATTGACCAGTGTGTCGTACATGGCCCCGCTGCCCGAGATGTTGGCGATGTGCCCGCCTAGATCCATGCTTTGGTGGACCGTAAATCCATCTGTCGCAGACGGCTGTACGTCCGATGCCGGACTCTGGGCGACCGCGATGCCCGCCGTCATCAAGAGGGCGAATCCAATGCATCCAGCGCTTCGCTGGATCATTGCGAAAGAGGGCTGTTGACTGAACAGCCTGGAAAAACAGCCTATCTTTTTCATATGAAGCCTCACTCAAAAAAACAATCTTGCTGCATCGAACCCTTGCACTCGAACGCCAAATTGCCACGTGAACCGGAGCGCGCCTTCTGATTTGATCGGAAGGCGCAGCCCAGCTCCATTACCTGAGGAATGCCGCGTTCATGTTTGATCCATGAATATAGGTGTGGCAACTGGTGCATGGCGCCAGCTCCGCCGATGAGTTGGCCATGCCGTGAACCGTGCCCGCGGAAACTGGACTATGGCACTGGTTGCATAGCGTGTTCACATTCGGCATATTCAACAGCCGCGCGTTCTGAGAACCATGCGGTGTGTGGCACCCCACGCATCCTTCCGCCTTGACCGCGGCATGTTCGAAGACAAATGGCCCGCGCGTTTCGGTGTGGCACTTGGTGCAGATCGCATTCTGATCGGCCGTGTTCTTCAGGTTGTTGTTCCCGAAGGTGCCGTGAATATCATGGCAATCGCTGCATGTGACCAAGCCTTCATTCACCTTGTGGTGGAATGGCATATCGAACGACGGCTTCACATCGGTGTGGCACTGGAAGCAGAGCGTGGGCTGAGCGGCCTTCAACAGGTGCTCCTGACCCGCGTTGCCATGCACGCTGTGGCAGCCCGTGCAGCCGACGCCAGCCTTGGCGTGGGGAGAACGTTCAAAGTTGGGATGCGCTCCCGCGTGGCAGCTCAGGCACTTTGCGTCCACTTCTTTGGGCGTAGCCTTGGCGGGGTTGAAGATCTTGCTCACGTCGCCGCCGCCCTCCACGTGCGCTTTGCCGGCGCCGTGGCAACTTTCACAGGTGGCCCCGTTCTTGCCGTGCAACTCGGCCAGCTTGGTGTGAGGATTGGAGGCAAACCCCTTGGCTACCGCTTCATGGCAAGTAGCACAGGTCTCTGCGCCAACAAAATCCCCCGGCGCGGTATCTTTGACCGCGGCGGTAGCCGGCTTGGCGGCAGCCGGTTGTGCCATCAGCACAGGTGCGCACAACAGGCCTGCGCCCACCACAAACATCCAACAAGCTTGCAATCCCGACATCCTGCCCGGGATCGCGCCACTCAACAATTGCGTTACAGGCCCATCTTTATGCATCGATTACCGCCTTGGGTGCTTCCTTGGTTTCTTCCGCAGGCCACACTACCAGCGTCCAACAGCTCAAAGCGGTCGGTCTTGCCGCTCCGGCGCAGGTGCGCTGATCTTGCAACTGGGGAAGATGCTCTTTGTGCGGAACATCACTCCATGACGGGGAGATTACGATTGAATCATCTCCTCTAGCGGTGACGCCCATCACATACGGTGAAGATACCGGCTGGTGATTGGGGTGTCTTATCCCAAGTGATGTGGATTCCGGTGTACACCAATAGTGCCATGCACCGCGAAGAAAAGCCAGTGCTTCCCTTGCACACGAGCGGCAAACGGGGATAAAAAGGCGCTTCTGTTGCCACAAAATCAGAATTGCGGGCTTGCAACTGAGCAAAATCGAACATTTTTCCGTTTGAAGAGCGGATTGAGGGCTTGTCGGGAGAGTTGCTGGCTTTCTTGCCACCTCTCTTGCCGACCGCCTGTTCTCGGCCGGCCCCGTCATGAGCCAGCAGAATCCTTTTATCTCCTGGGAAACTTGTCGGGGGAATCTTTGCGCCTGACCCGACATCAACGTGAGGCCCGTCACATCCACAACAGCGACTTGTCCGGCAGACTGATTTCAGACAAACGTCTCAAATCCAGGGGGACTGGGGATCTTTACCTCGGTCCGGGCCATGCGGCAAGGGGCAGGGTTCAGGTCAACGGCCAAGGTGGAGACATCGAACCGGCGGCAATCGGGGCATGACCATGGCGCTCACAGAGAACTCGGCAGGAGTCCAGGCGAAACAGAAGCATATCGCCCGGCAGGTTCCGGTGGGATGTGCGGTCTGCGGCAATCGTCGCCCCGGATGGTTTTGCTCACTGGGCAGCGCCGTATTGGCCGATCTTGAACTGGTCACCAGCACCATCTCCTTGCCTGCGCAGACGCCGCTCTTTACTCAGGGTGAGGATGCCAGCTGTCTTTACCTGATCTGCGGCGGCTATCTCAAGCTGACGGCGGGCCATCTCAAGGACCGGCAAATGATCGTCCGCGTGGCCGGGCCGGGTTCCATGCTCGGCCTCTATGCGATTCTTTCCCATGGCGTCTACGAGGTTTCAGCCGAAACTCTGACCACTGCCCAGCTGCGCCCCGTTGAGCGCGACCGTTTCCTTGTCTTCCTCCGCAACCATAAAGAGGCCCAGATGCGCGCCGTTCAATGCATCTGCCAGGAGTACCGGTTCGCCCTTCAGGACGCATGCCGCATTGCTCTCTCGGAGACGGTGGCCGCTCGGCTCGGCCGGCTGCTCCTTGAGTTGGCTCACCAGATCGGCGAACACCTCAATGGAGGTGGCTTCCGCTTTCCCCTGCTGTTGACCCACGAAGAGATGGCGTCCATGGCCTGCACCACCCGGGAAACTGTGACCCGGACGCTGGGGCAGTTCCGCAAAGAAGGTTGGATTTCGATCGAAGACTCGCTGATTACCCTGATCGAGCCGGAGCGGCTGCAATCCCTCAACTAGTCAGTCTCTTATCGGCAACACGTCCTTCAGAAATTCTTGATTACCCGCGTCCTTTTTAATGCTCTCCACAGCCTGGCAGCCGAGTCCAAGAGCTATCATCTTAGGATAGGGATCTGAGATCAGGAGTCTCACCCTCCGAGAAGACCATTGGAACTTTGATCATTGACCTTGATCTCTGATCCCTGAAGTGGAGTTCATCGTGCGCATGACCCGTTTTGTCTCTGGCTTTTTTGTCGTTCTGTTCTCATGTTGCGTTGCCCTGGCACAGAATCCGACCTCCGCCGCAGCCCAGCCTTCGGTGATGTCGGCGGAAAGCCCTGAGATTCGGCAGTTCCAGAAGATCGAGGACGCCTGGACCGAAGCCATCAACCAGCGCGACCAGTATGGCTTGGAGTTGGTGCTTTCTCCCTTGTTCGTTGACGTGTCCGCTGGCGGAGAGATCACCACTCGCAATCAGCAACTAGCTCAGCTGATCACCGGCGAGGACAAGATTATCCATCTTGAGCAGAAGGTGATCACCGTGCGCATGTTGGGTGACATCGCCGTAGCCAACGGGACCTACGTGCTGCACCGCAAGCCTGGCACAGCCCCGGCGGAAGAAAAAGGCGTCTACACGCACGTCTTCGAGCGTGCGCATGGCGGTTGGGTGTGCATCAATTCACAGCGCACCAAGCTCCCCGAAGAATCCAATCCCAAAGGCAAGAGGCAGCCGGGCGCCGAGACACCCTTCCACTTTCCGCTTCTCAGCAGATAGCAATAGAAGCAATCGCGGAACAGAAGACAGCATCCCCTGGAACCCGGAGAACGACTTAGGCGAGAGATTAAGGTTCATTTTTCTGCCCGACTAAGCTTTTCCGAGTGAGCTCGTTCACCCTGCTCCTTTCTCGCGACATCCTCAAGAGCCGGTCCGCCTTGCCGATAAGCCCCTTGTACGTGTGCAGTGCGTGGCGATCCGGCGGCAGGGCACATGGTCATGGAAGGGGTTCTGCCTTGATGAAAAGCTCTTCGCTTGGGGTACGCGTAGTTGTTTCCACGCTGCTGGCGGTTTTCATTACCTGTCTGATCTTTTCTGTCATTGCCTGGCGCATCGTTTCCACGCGGGTCGAACAGGAGGCGGCGAAAGAGTCAGCTTTTCAATCGGAAGGGGTGATCAGCCGTCTGTCGACCATCGACCAGCTCTCGCGCGCCCAGGTGGACAGCGCCATGCGCATTCTCGAAGACCAGAGCCAACTGAAAGGTGTGCCATCCTTGAAGGGAACCGCTGCCGTCGGAGGAAAGACGGTTCCCGATCTTCACCTCGGAAGCGAATCGCAGGTACTAAGCTTTGCCATGGTCGACCATGTAAAAGAGTTGGCAGGAGGGACGGCCACGCTTTTTGTCTGGGACGGCTCGAGCTTTATCCGCGTAACCACAAACGTGCTCAAGGCGGACGGTTCCCGAGCGGTCGGCACAGCACTTGATCCCAAAGGCAAGGCATTCGCCGCGTTGAGCCAGGGGCGTTCGTTCAGCGGCGTCGTGGACATTCTTGGCGTACCATACAGCACCAGCTACGTTCCTATGCTGGATAGCAGCGGCAAACTGGCAGGCGCCTGGTACACCGGCGTGCGGCTGGATTCGATTGCCTCGCTGGGCGATCTCATCGAAAAAACGAATATCCTGGACCACGGTTTCATCGCCTTGCTGAACCCATCTGGGGCTATTGTCTTCCACGGCAAACAAATCTCCGCCGAGGAACTCGGAAGGCTGCTCAAAAGTCCCAAAGGGTGGGTGACACATGGGGAAACCTACCCCGCCTGGGGATACACTGTCCTGACCGCTTATCCAAAGTCTGACGTGGAGGCGCGCCTGCTGGGGATTGCGGGAATGCTGGTCGTGGCGGCAGGCGTTTTGGTGTGTGTAATCGTAGTGTTGCAGTTTGTGCTTCTTAGCCGGCTGGTACTGCACCCTGTGTCGGTCTTGACTGAACGTCTTGCCAACGCCGACTTGAACACGCGGATCGAGGTCAAACGGAACGATGAAATCGGCGCACTGGCCAATGGATTCAACCAATTCGTTCAACGTTTGCGCCAGGCGATGCTGCAGGTTCGGGACGGGTCGGCGGCCACAACCGCCAAGTCGGGTGAGATTCGCGGCATCTCGCAAAGCGCCAAAACCAATATGGCCGAGCAATGCCAGAGCGCCGAAGACGCCGCTACGGCGATTGCGCAACTCTCCCGCGATATTGCCAGCACATCAAGCCGCACCAGTGAGGTTACCGAACATACGCGATTAGCCGCCGATGCGGCCCGTCGCGGGGCCGATCAGGTCTGTTCAACAGCGGCCTTGATCCATGGCCTTTCGCAGGACACGCAGCAGAGCGCCAGCCGCGTTGCCTCTCTCAATGAACGCACCCGTCAAATTGGCTCCATTGTCGGAGTGATCAATGAGATTGCGGCGGGCACCAATTTGCTGGCCCTCAACGCTTCCATCGAGGCCGCTCGCGCGGGCGAGCATGGGCGCGGGTTTGCCGTGGTGGCGGGCGAGGTCCGCCGCCTGGCAGAGCGCACCGCTCAGGCCACCAAGCAGGTTGCTTCGCTGGTCAGCGGCATTGAGGAGGAAACCGAACTGGCTTCGCGTGACATTATGACCGCATGCACCCATGCCGCCAGCGGCGCTGAGGCGGTTTCCGGCTTAGGCGGCACGTTTGAGCGCATTGCCGGACTGGTGATCGAAGTGGACGGACGCATGGCGCAAATTGCCCAGGCCGCTCAAAGCGAAGCTGCCGCCGCCAACGCAGTGAGCGACACCATGCATCAAGTGGCGTTGAACACAAAAGAGAGTGCAGGCGGCGCGGGAGTAATCGTGAACGCCGCCGACGAATTGCTCGGCACTGCCCACTCCCTCGAAGATATGGTCCGGCAGTTCCAACTCCGGGAGATGCCCCCGGATCACTCGGCGTAATGAGTCATTGAGGCAGGCGCGCTTGGCATCTCACCTTTGCCGCGTTCAGCGAATGGAGCCCGCGATCTGAATCGAGGCAGAGCCCTGTCTTCGCGGGCTCCTGCAACTGAGATGGAATCAGCTCGGAGCCCGCATCTTCTTCGTACTCGCTCTACCAATAGGTCAGACTCAAATTGTCAAGGTATGTGGTGTTTGTCGACTGCTTGTAGTCACCATCCATCTGGTAGTTAACGGTAATTCCATACCAGTTAGTTGGAACCTGGAAGGCGGCGTATGTCTGGTTGATGTTGTAGGTCACTCCGTTCAGCGTGATCGATTGATACAGGAGCGCATTGCCCGACTGCCGCTGGAATTGAAGAGTAAGGTGATTCCATCCGTTGACAAGATTGCATGGGACATTGGCTGTAGCCCATTTCTGCGTCACGTTGTTCAAAACGTCCCATTCTCCTCCACCAAGGTGATTGCATTGGGTGCCAAAGAACATTCCAATTCCATTGATGTATACGGCGACATCGAACTCCAGCACTTGAGTCACTGCCAGATTCGTCACATAGAGATCGGTGTCATAGGTAAAGTTATGCAGGCTCGGAACGAGGGTTTGGTTTTCATCGGTCAGTCCCTGTGTTGAGAATTGTCCGATTACGGGGTTGTACCACAAGACAACACCATAGGGTGTAGTTCCACTGGTATTGAATTGGGTACCATTTCCGCTCAGGGAGGGCGATTTGACGCCTTGTGCCATGGACCAGTTAAGCCCTGAACAGGGCCAACAATCAACATAGAGGGGGGGAAGTTGACCCCAACTATCCCAGCCCCCACTAGCCTGGAGATTGGAGAGTTTGGTTCCACTGACTGTAAGATTCACGGTGGAGAAAGTACTTCCCCCGCAAGAATCCCACTCCTGGACGACCGTGTGCTGTGCGCCAGGGCTCAGTTCGAGCGACCAATTCAGCGTGGCGCCCGGCACTACATAAACAAGTTGGTTATTTACATAGATTCCCATCGACGCAACGCCTTTGGCGCAGGTCGAAGTTGCCGTCGCCACGTAGTTGACCAGCGAGCCAACCGCGCTGTTGGGAACCGGAGAAGAGACGTTGACTCCGTTCTGAGCGGCGACCTTTACTGGTATCGAAGCGTAGGTCGAGCCCCCGCAATAGTCCCACTCCTGAACAACCGTATTATGGCTGCCCACTGTCAGAGGTATGGTGGTGTTCAACTCGCTGCCATTGACCACCTTGACCAGAGCGTCATCGACATAGACTCCCATGGAAGCTACGCCTTTGGAGCAGGTGGAAGTCGCGGTCGCCACGTAATTTGGCAGCGAACTCACAGTGCTATTGGGAGCGGGAGAGGTGACGTAAACGCCACTTTGATTGACTACGGATATCGCGATTGGAGTGTAAGTCGAACCACCGCAGTAGTCCCACTCCTGGACAACTGTGTTATGGTTGCCGACGGCCAGAGATATGCTGGTGTTCAGTTGGCTACCGCTGACTGTTTTAACCAGTTCGTTATCGACATAGACGCCCATGGAGGCTACGCCTTGAGAGCAGGTTGTGGTGCTCGACGCCACATACGTTGTAGATGTACCGACTGTTTCCCCATTGAATGGGCTGCTTACGTTCACTGTAGCCCATGCGGCGGGGGTTAAGACAAAAAGAGTAAGAAGCGAGTAACTGCTGATTTTCATAAGTGCCTCTGGAAACTAAATGGAGCGACAAGAAACATCTCGTCGGCTGACAACCCGATTCGGAAGTCTCGCATCCAACTGTTCTGAGGGAGTCCGGGCAGGCGCAATGGTGCGGCGCTAGAGCGGGCTTGGGTGCTCGAAAGGGATGGCGAGAAGGTCACAAGAATATTGTCCGCATGGGAACAAAGAAGTCCCTATGCGCTCGATTATTTGGCGAGCCCCTTCGCATCGCTCCAAGGAAGGAACCCTATGGTTTCATAGATATTCAGGGTTGTTTCTGAGCGACGAAAACCGTGCACGCCAAATAAGAACTACTCAGCAACCTCTCGAATCGCGGCTCCCAGACTGCGGTTATTTACAGTCATTAGCAGTACCGCGTTCGGCGAAAGCCGAAGAGCCAACCAAGAGTTGAGTGCATGAGCGATCCCTCAACAGCTTAGTAGAGCTTTCCGCTTTCCCGCAGGCAATAAATCTTCAATAAGGCCTAACCATAAATGGTTTTGGGGTGGTTGGCAAGGCTTTTTTTCAAGGTTGAAAGCCTTCAGAAGTCTTCCAAATTCGAGCTGATTGCGAACCACCACTCAGGGCTGGAATGGGGCGCATGGCTTGCCTCCATCCATTCTTCATCGCTTTAAGAAATCGCGTTATAGATTGCCACCGAGAATTCCGTACAACCAATCAACGTACTCGATCAACTAAGACGAGTGACGGTCTCGTTTGAGCCTGGGGACACGCCGATTGCTCAAACCCTCTGGACCGTCGATTAATGCCACCTTGAAGGAGTAGCGCGGTTTCAACGCCCCTTGCCGCTCCATCTAACGGGTCTTTACTCTGGAGGCCACCCGATGCGCTCGTCTCGCCATCTGATCTCACTGTCTCAAACGCTTTGTCTCTCTGCCTTGCTCGCGCTGGCGTTGGCAATCGCGGGGTGCTCGAATACTCCAAGTCCCAGCTCTAAAACTTTAATGTCAATCGCAGTTTCGCCGGGCACTGGGAGCGTCGTAGTTGGAGCCACCGAGCAGTTTACCGCGACCGCGACCTACAGCGATGGCTCAACGGCAAACGTTACTTCGACGGCAAGCTGGGGCGCCGCGAATACCATGGTCGCAACGATAAATTCAAGCGGCTTGGCCACCGGCGTAGCTGCAGGTTCGACTAGTGTGATGGCTTCGTTGAGCGGTGTCAGTGGAAATGCGACGCTGAACGTGACAGCGATGACGAAGACGATTGCGTCGATCGCGGTTTCGCCGGGAACGGTGAGCTTTCCCATGGGCACTACTCAACAGTTCACTGCGACTGCGACATACAGTGATGGCTCGATGGCAAACATTAGCACAACGGCAAACTGGACAGTGGCAAATACAGCCGTGGCGACGATTAACAGTTCAGGGCTGGCCAGTGGAGTCGCTTCGGGTTCAACCACGGTGTCTGCTTCGGAAAGCGGAATGAGCGGTAACGCTTCATTTAGGGTGACTATTGCGCCCGGCACCGGTGTAAATATTCCGATGTGGCACATGGACGCCAACCGCAGCGGATTGAATGCGAGCGAACTTTCGCTGACTCCTTCCAACGTAAGTGCTCAAAGGTTCGGAAAGCTTTTCTCATATCTGGTGGATGGTTACGCGTATGCCACGCCGCTGCTGATGTCGCACATCACTATTAAAGGAACGGCACATAATGTGTTGTATGTAGCCACCGAGCACGATAGTGTGTATGCCTTCGATGCGGATAATTACGGAAGCGGCGCGCCGTTATGGCAGGTGTCCCTGCTGCAAACTGGAGAAACACCGATGACCGACGGTCCCATACAGCCTTATCAAGGCGTGACGTCGACGCCGGTGATCGATCCAACGACGAATACAATCTACGTGGTCTCCGCGCAAACTTTGAACGGCAACTCCAGCTTCCGTCTGAGTGCGCTCGATATCACGAGCGGCGCACCCAAGTTCGGTAGTCCTGTCACGATTTCAGCCTCGGTTCCGGGAACGAATTCCGATGCAAGCATGACGGGAGGCATTGATTACCTCGGCACTTCATGTGTGCAAAGGGCAGCGCTGCTGCTCGAGAACGGAAGCGTGTATATCGGTTTCGGCGGGTGTCATGCCGGATGGTTGCTTCAGTACAATGCGACGACACTTGTGCAGACAGGAAAGTTTGACATGAGCCCAAACAATAACGGCGAAGGACCCTATGCCAGCGCGGCCGGCGTCTGGATGGGTGGCGGCGGACCGGTTGCCGACAGCAGTGGCAACATCTATGTCGTCACCGGCAATGGACCGTTTGTGCCCACTGCCATGCCCACCAATCCTCCGCCTGCGACGGCCGGCGCATGGTCGGATTCGGTGCTGAAATTTAGCCCATCGCCGAGTAACGGGATGCTGGTTTTGGAGGACTATTTCACACCACAGGATTATGCATATATGGATTGCGCCGATTCTGATTTGTCATCCGGCGGACTGTTGCTGATTCCAGGTACGAGCCCTGCGCAGATGGTGGCCGGCGGAAAAATGGGCAAACTCTATTTTGTGAATTCAAACAATCTTGGCCACGAGAGCACCGGTGACACGGGTGCGATTCAGACACTTGAGTGGGGAGCCCCATCAACGCCCGGTGGAACTCCGCTGGTATCTACCTATACGTCGTCAGTTTGCCCGTATGCCCCTGGAAATCTCACGGCAACCATCAATTCATTTGAGATTTTCGGGACATCCGCGTACTTCAACGGATCGATATATTTGGGGATCACTCCGACGGCAAGCGGGATTCCGTCCGGCATACGGCAGTTCACCTATACCGGCGGACAGTGGGTACCGGAGGCCGTCACCGCTCAATATACCGAGCAGAACACGCGCGGCACCACTCCGTTCTTTTCCGCTAACGGAACGAGTAATGGAATTCTGTGGATGCTGGACCAGGGGCAACCGCTTCAAAATACCGGTACTGGTGGCACAACAACCGCAACTCTTCGCGCATACGACGCCAATAATCTGTCCAACGAGTTATACAACAGCAATATCAATCCTTCCGATGTGGCGGGATACGGAATCAAATTCACCACACCGGTTGTGGGCAATGGGAAGGCATACATCTCCACCGGGCATGATCTAACTACGGTGACGAATCCGCAAGGTGAGATTGATGTCTATGGGTTGAATTGACATCTGGAAGTTCTTCTCTGGGAATTCCGGTCAAATTTCGGATGGCGGGAGAGACTGGGAGGTCGCCGGCCGATGCAGGCCGGTCTTCATTGATCAAGGGAGAATAGTGTTATCGATCAAGCGGGTAGCCCCTACCCAAGCAGCAACAGCAAATAGCGTCCCAAGTGCGGCGGTCCCGACCGATTCGAGCGTAGCCCAATTCACCAGCTCAATGTAATCCACGCGAACGGAAGGCTCCTGAGCGAAAACCTCGCGCGCAACCTCCGTCAGCATAGCGGCTCGTTGCTCACCATTCGCTACCAGCGTTTCGACCTGCCGAATCGCTCGGCTCAGCGTAAGCGCCTGACGCCGTTCTTCCGAGCTCAGATAAACGTTGCGCGAACTGAGCGCCAAGCCGTCAAGTTCGCGGACGATGGGGCAAACAACGATCTCCGTAGGTAGTTGCAGGTCCGCCACCATCCGCCGAAGCACCGCAACCTGCGCCGCATCCTTCTGCCCGAAGAAAGCTCGATCCGGCTCCGTCGCAATCATGAGCTTGGCCACCACGGTTGCCACGCCGCGAAAATGGCCAGGCCGCGAGGCGCCGTCCAGCCGCCGGCTCAGCCCCTCAACTTCAACAAAAGTCGCCGCGCCCGCGGGAAACATCTCGTCCACCGGCGGCGCGAAAACCACCGTCGCTCCCTCTGTCCTGGCCAAAACACAATCTGCCTCAAAGCTGCGCGGATAGCGTTCATAATCTTCATTCGGACCAAACTGCGTAGGGTTGACGAAAATGCTCACAATTGCAAGGTCACACGATTTCCGAGCCGCGCGAATCAGCGAAGCGTGCCCCATGTGGAGCGCGCCCATGGTGGGCACCAACCCAACTGTGTTGCCCTCGCGGCGGGCTTCCCGCGCCCACTCGCGAACCTCGGCAACGCTGCGCAGAATCTCCATCAAGCCTTCCTCAACTTCCCTCGATTCTCTGTCTTGTCAAGTGCCCGCCGCGCCGGCTCTGGCAAATGATAGCTCTCTTCATCAGAAGGGAAGGCCCGCTGCTCCACGTCTTTCCGGTAATGTCCAATGGCCGAGCGAATCAGCGTTCCGGCATCTGCGTAGCGGCGCACAAACTTCGCCGAGGGCGCAAAAGTCAGGCCCACCATGTCATGGAAAACCATAATCTGTCCGTCGCACTCCGGCCCGGCGCCAATCCCAATCGTGGGAATGGGCAACTCAGCGGTAATCACCGCGGCCACTTCGCGCGGAACCCCTTCGAGCACCAGCGCACTAGCTCCCGCCTCGGCCAGCGCTTGAGCGTCTGCCATGAGTTCGAGAGCGGCATCGGCTGTCCGCGCCTGCACGCGATACCCGCCCATGCGGTGTATGCTTTGCGGCGTCAGACCCAGGTGGCCAACTACGGGAATTTCGGCTTCGGTCAAGGCGCGCACGAGCTCAAGGCGCGCCCCCTCGATTTTGACGGCCTCCGCACCCGCTTCTTTGACAAACCGAATAGCGTTCGCCACTCCTTCAGCCGCCGTGCCGTGATAGCTACCAAATGGCATATCGGCCACCAGCAGCGCGCGCCGCACTCCCCGCCGCACCGCGCGTGTATGGTGCAGCATCTCGTCCACGGTGACGGCGAGCGTGTTTTCATGCCCCAGCACCACCATCGCCAGGGAGTCGCCCACCAGGATCACGTCAATCCCAGCCTCGTCCGCCAGGCGCGAGGTGGCGTAGTCATAGGCAGTCAGCGCGCTGATAGGCTTGCCCTCGCGCTTCATCTCGGTAAGCGCGGGCATGGTGACTTTTGGGACGGGAATGCCGGTCGAAGCGGAAGAAGATCCGCCGGGGAAGTTAGTCATGCTCATTGTGACCTCCAGTGCCGCTCCGAAGCCCCAGGATGCGACCCGAACAACCCGAGTATACGCCCCCAGGCATCTTCCGAACACGCGCGAATGCATTACAAAAGGTGCCTTTTTCTCTTCGTCAATCGATTCCGTGGAACAAATCAAGGCTCGGCGACGTAAATTAAACAGGCGCGGCCAGCATCAACTTCCCTCGCGCCGAAGTTTGCAAAGGAGTATCCCATGCGGTTGATCCTGAGCGTAGCCGGTTTGGCTACCATGTTTTGTCTCGCTCTACCCAGTGGTTTTGCCCAAACGCCTCAAGCCTCCAAGAAGAGCCAAAGCAAGATCGTGATCGTCTTCAAAGATGGCCACCGACAGAGCTTTAATCTTTCTGACGTTGCGCGAGTGGAGTTCCCCATGGCCGCGGACTTAGCCGCTGAGACCGCGCCCGCCAACTCCTTCTTGCCGTCCCGTGGTCATTTCCTCGGAAAATGGGAGGTCGGCGATGGAACGGGCAGCAACTTCTATATCACGCTCGAGGAAAATGGCGATGCCTGGCGCTCGCTCCGCCACGAACACGGCAAGTGGGTCTACGTGGACGGCGAGGCGCGCGTGACATGGGATGACGGCGTGCATGATGCGATCCGCAAGGTTGGCTCTGCGTACCAGAAGTTCGCCTATGGAGCCGGCAAATCCTTCACAGACACCGCCGATAATGTCACCAACGCGCGGAATACCTCCCCGCGTCCCATCTAGGTCTTCCAGACGATACCTGAATCTGGTATCGTTCTTGCCTGGAGGTTACACCATGAAAATCCGCAACGTAGTTCTGATCTGTCTTCTGGTCCTCGGTCTGGTCGCGACCGGCGTCACCATTGCACAGAACGTCAGTCCAGTCATGCACCCCAACCTTGCCGCCGCCCAAGGCTACATCGACCAGGCCGTCGGCAAAATCGATGCCGCCCAGCACGCCAACGAATACGACATGGATGGCCATGCAGCCCACGCCAAAGAGCTTCTCATGCAGGCTCGCGAAGAGATCAAATTAGCGGCCAGGGCAGCCAACCACCATCACCAGTAAACTCGTCTCCCGACAAGCGGGGTTCGTTCTACCTCATTCCGTCCGAACCCCGCTTGCTGATTCCCCCTCCGGCACTGCACACTGGAAGGCAGTATGCTTTCCCCTTTACCCATAGCGGCATCCGGGCTCGCCCTCGCGGCGGGGGGCTGCGCCTACGCCGCCATGTGGCCCACCTCGCAGATTTTTGGCCCCACGCTCATCGCCCCATCGCGCCCCGGCGAACTAGCACTCACCTTTGACGACGGACCCAACCCCGCTTGGACGCCGCGCCTGCTCGACCTGCTCGCCGCCCACAACCTGCACGCGACTTTCTTCATCGTCGGCAGCCGCGCCCAGGCCGAGCCGGCGCTGGTGCGCAACATCCTCGACGCTGGCCACCTTATCGGCAACCACTCGTGGTCTCATCCCAATCTCGCGCTCGCTTCAGCCAGACGCATCTACGACGAACTCTCCCGCACCAGCCAGACACTCTCTCAAATTGCCGGCGCGCCCATTCGCTTCTTTCGTCCGCCCTTTGGCGCTCGTCGCCCTGAGGTTCTGCGCTCCGCCCGCCGCCTCGGCCTGACTCCTGTCCTCTGGAACGCCATGACTTCCGACTGGAAAGACCCCTCAGCCGACGCTATCGCCAACCAGCTCATTCACAAAATCGACGGTCTCCAACGCAAAGGTCAAGCCGCCAACATCGTTCTCCATGACGGCAGCCACGCCGACCCAGCAGCCGACCGCGCCCCTTCCACATCCGCCGCAGCCCAACTTATCGCCCGCTACCAGCCAACCCACAAGTTCGTCACGATAGACGCCTGGTCTTGATAACATGCTTGGATTGTGTCAGTTGCCCTCTGTCGCAGCACCACTGAGCCGCCGCGCTTTGATATCCCGCATGGGCGGCTGGCCAAAGAATCTTCTGTACTCCCGATTGAATTGGCTGGCGCTTTCATACCCAACCTCGAAAGCAGCGCTGGCGGCATCCAGACCGTCATTCACCAGGCGTTCTCTTGCCACATGCAATCGAAGCTGCTTTTGATATTGAAGCGGGCTCATTGCTGTCAATGATCGGAACTGATGGTGCAGCGTCGAAACACCCATCCGGGCCATCGTCGCAAGTTCCGCAACCCGCAGCGGCTTGGCGTAATTCGCTCTCAGCCATTCCACCACCTTCGATGTTCGGTGGCTCTGCTCGCCAAGCGTGGCGATTGCTCGCAAATGCTTTCCCTGCGGACTGCGAAGCAATCGGTAGATGATTTCGCGCTCGATTAGCCCGCTGAGAAATGGAATGTCCTGTGGCGTATCAAGAAGGTCGAGCAGCCGCAAGCAGGCTTCGAGCAGTTCGATCGAAGTGACGCCGATAGCCATGCCGCGGGCGTCAGCGGATTCCTCGCGCTGATGAAACTCCTGCTGCGACAGAATCTCGCGCACCAGCGGCATTTGCAGCTTGAGCAGCAGGCCGAGCATCGGTTTCTCTTCGCTCGCCTTGATCACCTGACTCACAACCGGCAAATCGATAGAAGTCAGTAGAAACGTTGATTTGTCGCACAAATAGGTCGTTTTGCCAAGATTGATTCGTTTTTTTCCCTGCGCAAAGACAATCAGCCGCGGCTGATATGCAGCCGAAGTACAGGCTGTAGGCGTGGATCTGCGGTAGAGACTCATCCCGGATATTTCGGTTGCCTGTTCTCCGTCCGACTTTATGTGCGACGCAATTTTGCGCGCCAGCTCGGCACGCATTTTAACTACCCTTGAATCTCCGCTCCCATCCTGGTGTTTCGCCACTTTAGACCACCTCGCTCCATTGAGATTAGGTTAGCGCCGAATTCATCATCCCGTACACAGAAACGCAACTAGCGACAGGAATAGGCAATAAATGAGGCAGAATCAGGATACCGCTCAAAGAGTATTCTTTTGTAGTCTGATCTACGAGCCACTCGCTCGCCATCTTCCCAGAAGGTTGAGGTCTCTTCATGTACAAGGCAAAAGCCTACTCCGTCGCCAGCGCAACTTCACCGTTTGCTTCCGCCACCATCGAACGGCGCGATCCCACCCCCCACGATGTCCAAATCGAGATTCTCTTCTGCGGCATCTGCCACTCCGATCTCCATCAGGCCCGCAATGAGTGGAGCGGAGTCATGCCCACCGTCTACCCCTGCGTTCCCGGCCATGAGATCGTCGGCCGCGTTACGAAGGTGGGCTCCGCCGTGACCAAATTTAAGCCCGGCGATCTGGCCGCTGTCGGCTGCCTGGTTGACTCTGACGGCACCTGCCCTGAGTGCAAGGCCGGCTTCGAGCAGTTCTGCCCCAATATGATTCTCACCTATAACTTCCCCGACAAGCACACCGGCGGCGTCACCTACGGCGGCTACTCTGACAGCATCGTCGTCACGGAGCGGTTCGTGCTCGGCGTCCCGTCGAATCTCGATCTTGCCGGAGCAGCGCCACTGCTCTGCGCCGGAATCACCACCTACTCGCCCATGCGCCATTGGGGCGTGACCAAGGGCAAAAAAGTCGGCGTTGTCGGCCTTGGCGGACTCGGCCACATGGGCGTCAAGTTTGCCCACGCGCTTGGAGCCCACACCGTCGCATTCACCACATCGGAAAGCAAGAAGGAAGACGCGCGTCGCCTCGGCGCCGATGAAGTCGTCATCTCCCGCAACGCCGATGAAATGGCCAAGCACGCCGGCAGTTTCGACTTCATCCTCGACGCTGTCGCCGCCGAACACGACATCAACGCCTACATCAACCTTCTTCGGCGCGACGGCAACATCACCATGGTGGGCGCGCCGAGTAAGCCGCTGCCTGTCGCCGTTTTCGGCCTCATCTTCGGACGCCGCAGCTTCTCCGGCTCTCCCATCGGCGGTCTTCCCGAAACCCAGGAGATGCTAGATTTCTGCGGCCAGCACAACATCACCTCAGATGTCGAAGTGATCCCTATCCAAAAGATCAACGAAGCCTATGAGCGGCTCGCCAAATCCGATGTGAAATACCGCTTTTCCATCGATATGGCATCGCTCAAATCCGCGTAAAAGGAGCCATCCATGGCAGACAAAACCCATCCGACCGGGGCAGAGAAGGCGATTGGCAGTTTTTCGCCCAAGTTGGTCAGCTTGACCGACGATGTTTTATTTGGCGATGTCTGGGAGAGAAGCGCACTCTCAAAGCGTGATCGCAGTCTTGCTACTATCACCGCTTTGATCGCTCTCCGCGCAACAGAACAACTTCCGTTCCACGTGAAAAGAGGTGTCGAAAACGGCCTCAAACAAGAAGAGATCGTAGAACTCATCACGCACATGGCATTCTACTCAGGCTGGCCAAGCGCCATGTCTGCAATCGCAGTTGCCAAGAAAATCTTTGAAGCAGGCAATCAGTAGCTTCAAGATTCGACAGCAGGAATTGGAGAAACCGTGCAAAGGCGCATTCTCGGAAACAGCAATCTGGAAGTATCGGCCATCGGCCTCGGCTGCATGAGGATGAGCGAAGGCCATGGCCCGGTCGCAGGTACCAAGGAAGAAATGATCGCCGTTATGCGCGGCGCGGTCGAGCGTGGCATCACCTTTTTCGATACTGCCCAGGTTTATGGCCCGTTCGTCAATGAAGAATTGGTCGGCGAAGGGCTTGCTCCGGTGCGCGACCGGGTAATCATCGCCACCAAATTCGGCTTCTCTCGCTCTCCGCATGGAAGGCCCGATCCGGGTGTCGACAGTCGCCCGGACTACATCAAGGAAAGCGTCGAAGGTTCGTTGAAAAGGCTCCGTGTCGACACCATCGATCTGCTCTACCAGCACCGCGTCGACCCCGACGTACCGATTGAAGATGTAGCCGGAGCGGTCAAGGACCTGATCCAGCAGGGCAAGGTCCGCCACTTCGGCCTCTCCGAAGCCGCGGCAAACACCATCCGCCGCGCCCACGCCGTCCAGCCGGTCACCGCCGTCCAGAATGAGTACTCAATCTGGTGGAGGCGCCCGGAAGAGGATGTGTTGCCCACTCTCGAAGAACTCGGCATCGGTCTCGTTTCCTACAGCCCGCTCGGCAGGGGCTTTCTTGCCGGGTCAATCAACGAAGACACTCAGTTTCACAAGGAAGACAACCGTGGCACTCTCCCCCGCTTTGCCCCGGAAGCGCTCAAGGCAAATCTCGCTCTGGTCGAACTTCTTCAAACCTTCGCCGCCGGCAAGGGTGCAACCATCGCTCAGCTCGCTCTCGCCTGGGTGCTTGCGCAAAAGCCCTGGATCGTTCCCATCCCAGGCACAACCAAACTCAAGCGGGTTGAAGAGAACATCGGCGCGCTTGCCCTCGATCTCTCCTCTGACGACCTGCGCGAAATCGACCGCCTTGTCTCACAAGTCACGGTGCTAGGAGGCCGGTATCCCGAGCAGGTCGAGCTAATGACCAATCGCTAGAACTTGATTTTGAATGACCGGCCCGCAAAACCCGTTATACGGTCCGAGAATGATTCGCGAGCCGCTGACGATCTCTCCAAAAGGAGAAGACAAAATGCAGAAACGTAAATCGGGAAAAAGCAATATGGAAGTCTCGGCGCTCGGCCTCGGCTGCATGGAATGACTTCGGCTTATGGACCGGCAGCCGATAAGAGCGAGAGCCGTTCCAAATTCTGAGTGCAGAATTCTTTTTGAATCCGCGTAGCGTGAACGATCAGCCGTGCTACTTCAAGTTCCTCCGCAAGCCAACCGCATGTATCGAGGGAGAACCATGAAAACCTGGATGTTAGGACTGTTTCTTTCCATACTGATTGCGCCATTGTCCCACGCGCAGCAATCGCCAGCGCCACCAACGGAAACGATTAAAACTGCCGCAAGTCAAACACCCGAACAACAAGAAGTCATCAACCTCTCCAAGATGAAATGGGATTGGATGGCGGACAAGAAGGTCGATTCCTTGGAGACACTCTTTGATGACAAAGCCATGTTCACTCACATGGGAGGAACCTGGGGAAAAACCCAGGAACTGGCGACCATTAAGAGCGGTGGCATCTGGTACAAAAAAGCTGTAGTTTACGCAGTTGACGCTCGTATATTTGGTAACACGGCCATCCTGCTATCGGACCTTGATTTGCAGGCAGTAGTCGGTGAGCACGAAGTCACCAATCCTTTTATGGTGACTGAGGTTTATATCAAGGAAAATGGCAAGTGGAAGCTCGCCCAACTCACGTTCTCGCATCTGCTTAGGCCGGTGAAAATGAATAGCGATAAGAATTAGCCATAAACATCGAAAGAGGAGAGACAATGCAAAAGCGTGTGCTGGGAATGAGTGGACTGGAAGTTCCGGCGCTCGGCCTCGGATGCATGGGAATGAGTTCGGCTTATGGCCCGGCAGCCGACAAAGCCGAGATGATCCAGTTGATTCGCACTGCTCATGATCTCGGCGTCACCCATTTTGACACGGCTGAAGCCTATGGGCCTTTTGCGAATGAAGAGCTGGTAGGCGAGGCGCTCCAGCCGATCCGCGACAAGGTGACGATTGCCACAAAGTTTGGCTTCGACATTGATCCCGAGACAGGCAAACGCAGTGGCGGGACCGATAGCCGGCCCGAGCATATCAAGCGTGTTGCTGAAGCCAGCCTGAAGCGTTTAAGGACCAACCACATCGATCTTTTCTATCAGCACCGCGTCGATCCTGGTGTGCCCATCGAAGACGTGGCGGGAGCAGTCAAAGAACTGATTGCCGAAGGCAAGGTCAAGCATTTCGGTATGTCCGAGGCCGCGGTTCAGACAATTCGCCGTGCGCACGCGGTCCAGCCGGTGACCGCCGTGCAGAGCGAGTACTCGTTATTCTGGCGTGGTCCCGAGGCTGAGCTTCTGCCGGCATTGGAGGAGCTTGCAATCGGCTTCGTTCCATTCAGCCCACTTGGCGCAGGGTTCCTCACCGGCAAGATCGACGAGAACACAAAGTTCGATCCCACCGACTTCCGAAACATCGTGCCTCGTTTTTCGCCCGAGGCGCGCAAAGCCAATATGGTTCTGGTCGAACTCGTCACCTCCGTTGCGAAAGGCAAAGGCGCAACGCCGGCGCAGGTCGCGCTCGCGTGGCTCCTGGCGCAGAAGCCGTGGATCGCACCGATTCCAGGAACCACAAAGCTGCATCGACTCAAGGAAAACCTCGGCGCCGTGAACGTCGAATTGACCGCTGGCGACCTCAAGCAACTCAGCGAAGGAGCTTCCAGTCTGAAGCTCGAAGGAGCCCGCCTTCCTGAAGCTGTGTTGAAAATGACCGGGCTCTGAGCGCCAGGCGCATTTGTTTAATCGAATCCCGCCGGGTCGATTGAGAGTGAGTCCGAAAAAGCTTTCCATCTTGGCTAGCGGACCGTCTAAATCGCCCGCTCAATGAGCCGGCAATCATAAGGAGAAAAACAATGCAAAAACGTAGATTGGGAAAAAGCAATCTTGAAGTATCCGCACTCGGCCTCGGGTGCATGGGCATGAGCTTTTCCTATGGCCCACCCAAAGACAAGCAGGAGATGATCGCCCTTCTTCGCGCTGCCGTCGATCGCGGCATCGCCTTCTTTGATACGGCCGAAGTCTACGGCCCTTTCACAAACGAAGAACTGGTCGGAGAAGCGCTCGCGCCCTTTAAGGGGAAAGTGGCGATCGCTACCAAGTTCGGATTCAATCTCAATCCCGATGGAAGTCCCGGCTGGCAGGGCCTCAACAGCCGCCCGGAGCGCATCAAGCAGGTTGCTGAGGCCTCGCTCAAGCGACTCAGGATCGATGCCATCGATCTCTTCTATCAGCATCGTGTCGACCTGGACGTTCCCATTGAAGACGTAGCAGGAGCGGTGAAAGAGCTGATTCAAGCCGGCAAGGTCAAGCACTTCGGCCTCTCCGAGCCGGCCCCGAAGACAATCCGCCGCGCACACGCCGTTCAGCCTGTAACAGCGGTGCAGAGCGAATATTCGCTGTGGACACGCACCCCTGAGGCTGAGGTGCTCCCAACCCTTGAGGAGCTCGGAATCGGCTTCGTCCCCTACAGTCCGCTGGGCAGGGGCTTTTTGACGGGAAAGATGGACGAGAACACAACCTTCGCCAGCGGCGACTTCCGCAGCACGCTGCCGCGCTTCGCGCCGGAAGCCTTGAAGGCGAACCAAGCCCTCATCGATTTGCTCGGCAAAATCGCGGCGGAGAAGAAAGCCACGCCGGCCCAAATCGCGCTTGCCTGGCTACTCGCCCAGAAGCCATGGATTGTTCCAATCCCTGGCACCACCAAGCTCCATCGTCTGGAAGAAAACATCGGAGCCATTTCAATCGAACTAACCTCAGGCGACCTAAGCGAGATCGAGAGTGCCGCTGCCGAGATCAAAGTGGAGGGTGCACGCTATCCTGAGAAATTAGAGCAACTGACCGGACGCTGACCCACATCGCCATTCAGGAAACGGCCAACGGCAACTTCGTGCGAGCGAAAAGCGAGCCGCTGGCCCCACCGCGAGTGGTCACTCTCCCGCCAGCGTTTCCAGCAGCAGGTCGAAGTCTTCCAGTTGCCCATATTCGATGATGACTTTGCCCCGGCCATTGTGATCTTCGATGTGAACCTTGAGCCCCAATGCGCGTTGCAACCGCTCCTGGACCGCGCGCACATTGGGGTCGACGGGAGCTTCGGGTTTCGCTTCTTTCTTAACTGTACGCTCTGGGTGGATAAGGCCCTGAACATAGGTCTCGGTTTGGCGAACAGAAAGCGAATTCGCCATGATCCGTTGCGCAGCCACCTCCATCTCCTCCGCATGCTCAAACGACAGCAGTGCCCGGGCATGCCCAAAGCTCAGCTCGCCTGATTCGACTCGTGCCTGTACAGATGTAGGTAACTTCAATAATCTAAGGAAGTTAGCAACAGTCGCGCGATCCTTTCCGGTGCGCAGAGCCATCTGCTCCTGGGTCATGTGGAATTCGCGCGAAAGCCGCTCGAAAGCCCGCGCCTGCTCCATCGCGTTCAGATCGGCCCGCTGCAGATTCTCGACGATGGTAATCTCCATCGCCTGCTCATCCGAAACCTGCCGCAGAATGGCCGGAATCGTAGCCTTGCCGGCCAACTCCGAAGCCCGCCAGCGACGCTCCCCGGCGATCAATTGGAAACGCCCATTGGCCATGGGCCGCACCAGGACCGGCTGCACCACCCCGTTAGCCGTGATCGAAGCAGCCAACTCGCTCAAATGCTCTTCGTTCATCTGCGAACGAGTCTGAAAGGGATTGCGGTCAATCTGGTCGAGCGGAATCTCCCGCGGCTTGCCACCTTCCGTCTCAGCAGCAGATGGAACGGGGACGGCTTGCACGCGAGGCAACAGGGAGTCCAGCCCTTTGCCCAGGGCACGACGTTTCATGTCAGTGGCGACGATGGTCATGATTCAGAATCCTTTACCCCGAAAGATCTCGGGGGCCTTCTAATTTGTATCGGATGAGGTCTCGGCAGTCTGTAGGTGAGCAGCGATCAGGAGTTTGGCGCGAAGTTGACCTCCGTCTCACTGTCGGCCCCCTTCATAGGGGGCAGATCGATCCCATTGCGCGCCAGAAACTCTCCTGCCAGTTCGAAATAAGCCTCGGTTCCGCGTGAGCGGGCATCGTAAAGCGCCACCGGTTTGCCATGGCTGGGCGCCTCGGCCAGCCGCACATTGCGCGGAATGACCGTACGGAAGAGCCGATCCTTGAAGTACTCGCGCAGCGTCTCAGTCACCTGCTGAGCCAAATTCGTGCGGTCATCATACATAGTCAGCAGCACGCCTTCGATGGTAAGCGTTGGGTTGTAGGCCGCGCGCACGCGCTCAAGCGTCGAAATCAGCTCAGAGATGCCCTCCAACGCAAAGTACTCGGCTTGCATGGGTACCAGGAGCGTGTCGGCAGCGGCCAGAACATTGAGCGTGAGCAGGTCGAGCGCCGGCGGGCAATCCAGGATCACCAGATCGTAACCGCTCTGAACCGGCTCCAGCGCACGGCGCAGGCGAATCGCGCGATCTTCGACTGCGGCCAGTTCAATATTGGCGCCGGTCAGGTTCTTCGATCCCGGCAGCAGCGACAGCAGATCGATCTCCGTGGGCAGAATCACCTGCTCGGCCGGGGCATCGCCCATTAGCACGTCGTAAATCGAACGGCGATTGTCGTCCCGCTGGAAACCGAGGCCGGAGGAGCAGTTCGCCTGGGGATCGCAATCCACCAGTAGCACCTTGAGACCTTCGAGAGCCAAGCAGGCGGCCAGGTTGATTGCTGTCGTAGTTTTGCCAACTCCGCCCTTTTGGTTGACGATGCCGAGTATCTTGCCCATGGCTTTCCAGACTAAAGGTCGGGGCCGTCCGAGGATAGCTGCGAGGGCTGTGGAGAACCTAGCAAAGCTGTGGAAAGCTTCCAGGCGGCAAAAGGGCAATTGATTGGCAAACGCTGGCAGGGGAAGGGCTTCGCGGTGGGCTTTGCGGCGGGTGCGCAATGCAAGATAAAAGGCTGGATCGGTGGAAAACTTGCCTTATTTTAGGACGAAAATAAGCCGATTTTTTGAAGTTCTCCAATCCGGGAAGACACCCATTTTGGGATTTTCATGCGAATGTTTCACGTGGAACGTTTGACCAATTTGGAACGCTTCCTGATTTGTTTCACGTGGAACAAATCGCATTGAGATTGTTTCAATTTGATTGCTGCCCTATTTTGCCTCTCCTTTGGTTGGCTTTTCGCCCCTTCAAGAATGGTCTCGTCATGTTTATAATCTCGCATCATGTCTTACACTTTTGGCGACCATGAGGAAGCCAGCCTGCGCTTGCACCGTCTCGCCGACCTTTACGAACCGGAGACGTGCGCGTTGCTGGAGCTTCTCTGTGATTCGGGTGACGCGCCTATGCCGCAGCTCGCAATCGACCTTGGTTGCGGTCCCGGCTGGTCGACACAACTGCTTGCCGCCGTACTCAAACCGAAACGAATCGTTGGCTTTGACGCATCGGAGCGTTACATTGCCGAGGCACGCCTAAATCATCCCGAACTGGAGTTCATGCGTCACGACATCCTGCATACCCCTTTCCCGGTTGGAGCTCCGGACTTGTTGTTCTGTCGCTTTGTGCTCACGCATCTGACTTCGCCGCAGCTTGCATTGCAGGCCTGGGCTCAAGTGGCCGCGCCTCATGCAATTCTGCTAATCCACGAGACTGAAGGACTCGAGTCCTCTCATACGGCGCTTCATCGCTACTACGAACTCATCGACGAGATGCAGCGGCACTATGGTCAGGTGTTGAACGTGGGAACCATTCTCGACGCCAGCTTCACGGGAACTGACTGGAGCGTAGAGCAAAGCCGGAGCTTGATTTTGGAGAAGCCTGCCCGCGATATGGCGCAACTGCACTTGTCAAACCTGCGCACCTGGGGCAGGAACGAATACGCTGCCCAGGCATTCGATCGTCGCGAACTTGACGAACTAGAGGTGGCTCTCGAATCCATAGCCTCTGGGATCTCTGAAGCTGGAGTCGTGCGCAATACCGCCCGGCAGATTGTTGCCATGCTGAGATGATTGCCTTGCGACTGCCTGCCAGTTTTGAAAGAATTCTTAGGCTGCTGTCACACGACTCGCCCCAGTTTGTCTTATCTGTAGGAGACTATTTCATGCAAGCCGCATCTGAACAACCGCAAAACCCGTTCCTTGAAAACTCGTCCGGCCTCTCAGACGAAGAACTTGCCTCCCTCGTAAAAGCCGGTGACCGCGATCAACTCGAACTGCTTCTCGCGCGCCATCTTCCCTGGCTCTTCAATTTGTCGCTGCGCATGCTCCATCGCCGCGCCGACGCTGAAGATGCCACACAGGAAATTCTCCTCAAGACCATCAAAGCTCTGCCCGGCTTTCGCGGCGATGCCAGATTCCGCACATGGCTCTATCGCATTGCCGTCAACCACCTGCTAAACGTCAAGAAGCCCAAATGGGCCGCTTCCGATGCCGTCTGCTCCTTTACCATGGCCTCTGCCGGGCTGCGCCAGGTGCCAGACCTCGACCCGCCCGACCCGCGCACGGTGCCTGTTCCGATAGAAATCCTCGTGGAAGAGACCAAGAACAATTGCATGATCGGCACCTTGCTCTGTCTGGATGGCCGTCAGCGCCTCGTCTTCATCCTCGGGGAAATCTTCCAGGTCAGCGATCAGGTGGGTTCCGAGATCGCCGAGGTCACGCCTGCCAACTTCCGTCAGATTCTCTCCCGCGCCCGGCGCGATCTATACGAGTACCTGCGCGACAATTGCAGCCTCGTCAATCCTGAGAACCAATGCAAATGCGCTCGCAAGACCCGCACCTTCATCCAAGCCGGCTTTGTCGATCCCGCTAAACCGGAGTTTACGCAGGTCCACGTCCGCAAGATGCGGGAGGTCGCGGCGCAACGGACCCCGGAAATCTTTGAGGCTTTTATGGAGGCTGGGGCCAGCGTCTACCGCGGCCATCCGTTCTATGAACCCGCTGAGCAGACCGCAATTCTGCGCAAAGCACTCGCGCAACTGACGATCTAGACTGATTGATGGCGCGCGAAGGAACAAGATGGAAACAACGAATGCGTTTATCGGAAAGACCGCGAGGCCTACGGAGGCGGAGGTAGCCGCGGCCTTGGGCTCAACCGATGCGCTATGGAACCAGTTGGTGGATTGGATCGCGGAACAAGGAGCAGCCATTCAAGAGTGGAATTCGTATTCACCAAAAGCCGGCTGGGCGCTGAAGCTGAAAGAAAAGAAGAGAACCATCGTCTATCTTGCTCCTTGTGGTGGATGCTTTAGCGCCGCATTCGTTCTTGGCGACAGGGCGATGGCGGCAGCCCGCGAGAGCGATCTGTCCAGGAGCACGCTTAAACTTCTCGATGAGGCACCGCGCTATGCGGAAGGAACCGGCGTGCGCCTGATGGTGAAGGCGGCTAAGGATCTAGCGTCGATCCGCAAGCTGGCCCTCATCAAAATGGCGAACTGATCTCTCGCGCTCCCAGCGCAAGCAGGCGCTCTTGACCGCCCGGCAGTGGGACTAGCTGAGGCCAGGAGAACCCCGCGCCGGCGGCCGATTGGAGGGCGGAGAGGGCCGATGTTGTCGTCATCAGCGCCAACCAGCCACCTGGGCGAACCAGCTCTGCCGCCGCTTGGACGGCTGTTTCCATTCTGTCTACTGCGCGCATGGTTACGCAATCGAAGTGCGCGTCCAGCGCTTCGGCTCGGCCCGGGTGGACCTTTGCCGTTATTCCGAGAACACGGACAGCTTCGCTCAGGAACGCCGCCTTCTTTCCTTGCGACTCGGCCAAGGTGACGGCGATCTCTGGACGGCAGAGAGCAATGGGAATTCCTGGGAAGCCCGCGCCGGATCCAAAGTCTAGCAACGTTGCGATTCCAGCGGGTAGAGCTTGGGCGCAGGCGATGGACTCGACAAAATGGCGGGAGAGGATTCCTTCTTCATCGCGAATGGCGGTTAGGTTGATACGCGTGTTCCAGCGAAGAAGTAGCGAAAGATGGTCGGCGAATCGGCCAGCCTGAATGGGGTCCAATGGGGACAAATCGGCTCGCGCTAAAAGGAAGTTCAGACGCGAATCTGTAGAATTTTGGGCTTCACTCACACTTTTGATCCTGACGACCTTGGCGGTTGGGGCTGGTGGTGTCCCACGCTCGGCATTTTCACGGTTCCTGTCACGCAGGCTTCTTGGTATCCCACCCTAGCGACAGAAACAAGCACGTCGAGAGGGTGGCGCACCCAACAGTTTTGGAAGATACGCCGAAGTTCGCGCCGCATCTCCCGAACTCTCACGCTACCGACGACTTGTCGGCGGGGACTGCTGATGCCGCACCTTGGCGGGGCTGCCAGACTACTGCCGCTTGCACAAAGGCTGAGAAGATGGCGCGGGAAAAGGCGCTTTCGGTGTAGGTGCGCTCTGGATGCCACTGCACTCCCAGAACAAAGTGCTCGCGCGAATTAAGCTCGACTGCCTCTACCACTCCATCGGCTGCTGAGACTGCGCTGACGAGCAGGCCGTCGCCTGGAGTTCGAATCGCCTGGTGGTGGCTGGAGTTGACCGCTGGGTCAGGCGCCGAATCGCGCGGCAGCAGACCGGCGAGCATGGAGCCGGGCTCGATCCGCACGGGATGCGCTTCCACCACCTCACGACCGGGCTGATGATTGACCGCTGTCTTGATGTCCTGCACCAATGCTCCGTTCCGCCACACGTTCATGCTTTGAACGCCGTGGCAAATGGCCAGGATGGGCTTGTGCAGATTGAAAGCGTCTTGCAGCAGAACTTCGTCGACGGCGGTGCGGGCGGGGTCAGCCTCGCCGCATTCCGGAATGGGCTCCTCTCCATATCTCTGCGGGTCTACATCAAAACGGCTTCCGGGCAGAAGGACCCCCTGGACGCCAGCAAGGAGCCGGGCGATGCGGTCTTGGCGCTCGTGCAGTGGAACGATGATGGGTGTTGCCCCGGCAGCACGCAGGGCGGCAAGATAAGCTGGCAACGTCCGCTGATTGTAATCCGGATCGCTGCCGCTGGGCTCGGGAATTGCGATATGAACACACATGGCAGGAAACAGTGTAATCACAAAAGCGGTGATTGCGATAGTGGTGTGTTGACCGTCGCGTCAAACCTGCGTACCCACCGCCTCCACTTCCGTTACCAGAGCCTCGGCCCGCGGCTCGCAGAGGCTCTCGATGGCTGCCCGCAGACGCGCTGTCAACTCATCGGTTTGGCGCAGGTTCATGCCCGCGGTCGTGATGGGCTCGCCAACCTTCAGCGTCAGCTCGCCGGGGTAAAAGTGGCGGGTGTGAATGGGAAGCAACTCGTAGACTCCGCTCAGCGCCATGGGCACGAGCGGAACCTGGGCGCGAATGGCCAGATAGGCTGCGCCGGAGAGAAACGGCTGCAGTTGGCCGTTCGGCGTGCGCCTGCCCTCAGGAAAGACGAAGAGCGCCATGCCAGAGCGCAGAGCCCTTGCCCCGGCACCTAAACTGGAGAGCGTGGCGCGCGGGTTCACGGTGTCAATCGGGATCTGGCCTGAGCGGTTTAAGTACCATCCTATGAATGGGATAGGCCACAGAACTTTTCTCGCTAAAATGCGGAACTGGAACGGTAAAGAGGCGAAGATGACTGGCGTATCCATGTAGGAAGTGTGGTTGGAGGCGTAGACAGCGACCGGGTGTTTGCGGAGGTTTTCAGCCCCAATCAAACGGAGCGTTGACCCGGAAGCCCATACGCAGGCGCGCGCCCAGACGCGTGCAATGCGATGCTGCGCGTTGCCTTTCTTATCAACCAGCGACACCATCATTGCGAGGGTTCCGCTGAATGCCGTAACCACAGCGAACAACGGAATGTGAATGAGGTTAGTGCGGCAACGATGAATCCAGGGTAGTGGATTAGGACGCTGTCTCATATTGTGCTGTCTTCGCTCAGCAATAGCGAACGTGCCTCTCCAACAAGATACACCGATCCTGAGATGACCGCGACGCCGCCCTTATTGCGCTCGACGGACCATTGCAGAGCTTGGCGGACTGAATCGGCGCTTGCGGTTGGCGTTCCTGTTGGCCTGGCCGCAGTTTCCAACTCCTGCATGGAAGCGGCACGCAGCGAGTGAATTGGCGCGAAAATGACCTGGTCGAAAAGCGGAAAGAGAATCTGCGCCATCTCGGCCACGGGCTTGTCACGCAGACAACTGAAAATGAGCTGCCGCGGACACTTTTCAGTCAGGGTTTTCAGTAGCCCGGAGCGAAGCGCCTCGGCTCCGGCTGGATTGTGCGCCACGTCCAGAATCCATTCAACGCCGCTCGTTTTGATGCGCTCTAGGCGCCCTGGCCAGCGGGTCTGACGAATCCCCTGTGCGATGGTCGCCTGAGTGACGGGGAACTTGTGCGTTGATGCCAACTCGACCGCCGCGGCAATGGCGAGGGCTACGTTCCGCTGCTGATGTGCGCCGGTCAGCGGCGAATCGACTTCGACCTCCCTGCCGAGGGCTTGAACTACATAAGGACCGGTGACGCCTGCGCTTGGCAGATAGGCCGTTGCATTCGACTGGCGCACATTCAACTCGGCTGCGGCCTCGCTGAGAACCTGGTTCGCATCCGGGTGCTGGCTGAGGGTAATCATCGTGCCGTCACGGCGCAGAATGCCGGCCTTCTCTCGTGTAATGGCCGCGATGGTGGTGCCCAGCCACTCAGTATGGTCGAGCGAGATGTCAGTAATGATTGAGAGCAGCGGATCGACGACGTTGGTTGCATCCAGCCGCCCACCCATTCCCACTTCGAGCACCGCCGCTTCGACGCCCGCCTCGGCGAAGTAAAGGAGCGCCTGCGCGGTCAAAATTTCGAAGAAGCTGGGAAGTTGCGGCAGCTCGCCATTGAGCATCAGCCTCTGCGCCTCCTCATGAACGCGGAAAAAAAGGCTGGCAAAGCGATCGTCGCCAATTTCTGATTCACCGATGCGAATGCGCTCATTAACCCGCGCCAGATGCGGCGAAGTGTACAGGCCAATACGCATGCCGGAGGCGGTCAGAATCGATGCCAGCGTCGCTGCCGTCGAGCCTTTGCCGTTGGTCCCGGCGATCAATACTGAGCGAACATGGCGCTGCGGATTGCCCAGTGCGCCGAGTAAAGTGCGGACCTCGTCGAGTGAAAACTTGCGCCGCGCTCCGCCACGCTGTGTGTACAGCTCCGGCGTCATGGCATTCAGTTGTTCGATAGCGGCTTGATAAGACATCGAAAGTTAAGTATAAGAGGCCTATCCCAATCGATGCTCAGCGGCATCATTTCTGCAGCAGCAGTTGCAAGGCCTCACGCGCGCTTTGCAGGCAGCCGCGGGCTTCATCTTCTGACAGCAACCCCTGATGCACTGCTTTCTTCCCCGTATCGTTGACCAGGTTGGCTACGCGGGGAAAGTCCGCATCGAATCCCGTCATGAGCAGATTATTGTTCACTTCATGCAGCAGGTTGCCCAATGTCGCTGTGTTGCGATAGCGCGTGCGCACCTGTTTCGTCAGTACTGCCGGCAGCTTCTGCTTGATGGCCTCTTCGAGCACCGAACGGCACATGACCGCGCAGGCGGTGAACAGACCAAGGAAATAGCAGCGCGTCGCTTCGTCCAGGTACCGGTCGGCCTCTTCTGAGCTGGGCGAGGCTACAACACACTCGCGCAGGTGCGTTGCACGCTCTACGGCTGGCTCGATCAGCTCCAATAGTTCCAGCGCAAAAGCCGTCCGAAGCAAGTTGTTCTGCTGGCCATCCAGGGCGCGTTGAATCTCTTGCCATGCAGGCGTGGACCCTTCGAGCCCGGCATATTGCAGCTTGGTTAGAGAGGTCAGCCGCTGGCGCGCGTGCTGAACAAACCCCTGCCGCATCTCCTGCGCCAGTCTGCGCCAACCGCCAATAAAAGCTGCTTCGTCCTGCTGGTAGCGCACCCACAACTCGTCGTAGACGATCCCCGGCAGGATCTCACGCAACTGGGCAAAGCGGCCTGTCCGCGCTAGCTCCGAGATGGCCTCGCAGAACTCTTGCCCCGGCGTACCCTCGACAGACATCTGCAGCAGCTGATCTTCCAGTCGCCCGATATCGATGCCCATAGCCGAGGCCCTCCCAATAAAGTTTATGGCCCTTCCACGTGGAACTATATAGAAACTTCGCCTTGGTTGCGGGTCATGGACTGGAATGGGAACCTCGAATCTCAGTTCTCGCAGGCGGGAATCCGCTCGCCGCTTTTGTGGATTGCCGGTCCCTTGGAACGCACTGCCCTGCATGCCTTTGGACGCTCTTTTCACATAAGCCATCTGCTTTGCACAGCCGTTTTTGGGGTCTCTGTGGAACTCGTGGGAAACCGGTGACGCCGGACTCTATCGCCTGCCCTGTTTTCCAATTCCCCTCAATTCCACAGCTCGGTTTTAGAAAACTAGCTCACCCTGCAAGCCTTTCTTCGCCAACGACATCTCCATCATTTCCACTTTTCCTGTCTGAACTACGGGTACTACTGTCTTATTTCTTTATCTCTTATTCTTTTTCCTCTTACCCGGAGCGTTCCGCGCGGCAATCGGCAAACCCGGTTCTCGGCTTCCCTCGATCAAGCTCCACCGCTTCAGCAATCGAGCTGAAGTCGGATCGGACAAGGAATTCAGAGAACCACCCGTGTTTTCCACGCGCACACATTCTCAAAGGTGAATACAATCAGGAAGAAGAAGAGAAACGCATTTCCGCTCTTCGGCAAATTGTTGTAAAGTGTGGCCAGTGCGGATTCTGCTTCGATCAGGTATTCTTCGGGAGACGCAAAGCGAGGGTGAGTGGATGGCGAACGTGGAAACAGAAGTCGAAAAGCCGGCCGTATCGGGAGCAGCGATGGACATTACGATCACCCGTCAGGAGTTGGTCAAGGAGCTGACCGCGACGCAGAGTGTCGTCGAGCGCAAGACCACGATTCCGATTCTCTCGAACTTTCTGATCGAAGCCGACGGCGACCGGCTCAACATTACGGCCACTGATCTGGACCAGGCGATCCGCACCAGCGCTGCGGCCAAAGTCAAGAAGGCAGGAGCTTGTACGATTCCGGCCCGCAAACTGTACGACTACATCAAGCTCTTGCCTGACGGCGACATCTCGATCAAGCTGCTTGAAAACCACTGGGTGCAAATCCGCAGCGGGCGGTCGAACACGAAAATGGTCGGCATGGCTCGCGCCAACTATCCGCAGGTTCCTGAGTTTCCCACGGTGGCTGCGACCAGCATTTCTTTGGTCGCGCTGAAAACGCTGATCAATCGCACTATCTTTGCCATCTCGAATGAAGAATCGCGCTACACACTCAACGGCGCGTTGCTGGTCATCAAGGCGGAGTCTCTGGCCATGGTCGCGACCGATGGGCATCGCTTGAGCTACGTAGAAAAGCCGAACGAGAATCTGGAAGGCATCAGCGGCGAGAAGCGTGTCCTCATTCCCCGCAAGGCCCTGCAGGAGCTGCAACAGCTGCTCTCGAACTCGGAAGCCGAGAAGGTTGAATTTGCCGACGACGAGCACACGCTCTACTTCCGCATCGGGCATCGGACTCTCAGTACTCGAAAGCTTTCCGGGCAGTTCCCCAACTTTGAAGCGGTGATGCCGCGCGACAACACCAAGTTCGCCGTGGTTCGCTCAAGCGAGTTGGCGTCGGCCATTCAGCGCGTTGCCCAATTCGCAGACGAGCGCTCGGGCGCCATCCGCATACGCCTGGAGAGCAACGAACTGAAGATCAGCTCGAGCTCGACAGAATCGGGCGAGAGCGAAGACACCATCGATACGCCCTACTCGAGCGACCCCATCGCCGTAGGATTCAACTCCGGCTATATTCTGGATTTCTTAAAGGCGCTCAACAACGAGGGCGAGGTACGTTTGGAGTTCAAAGACTCGCAATCGGCTGGCCAGATGCGGCCTGAAGATCCCGACGCGGAGTACAAGTATCGGTATGTGCTGATGCCTATGCGGATCTGAGGGGGGCGCCTAGCGACAGCTTAAAGTTCAAATCGAAAGTTACTACGACCGCGAAATAATCGTATTTAATACAGTTGTCAGCGAGACCTGGAGCGCTATTGGAGGATTTAGCGAGTTCTAGAGATAGTCCCTCAGCCCGCGATTTTTATTGAGACTCGTAGCTCTACATCCGAAGTGCCGGATTTGGCGACCTCGATTTTTAAGTTTTCGCGCTTAATTGAGTTCAAAGCAGCGAAAAAATCCTGCTGAAAAGGCACACGCTCTAGCCTAGGAGACGAGACTCCAAAGGCACCTGGCCCGAACGCAGCATCACGGAATTGAAGCTGTGCCGGCCATTTATTCAGTAACTTTCGGATTATATAGGGCTTGGGAGTCGTTCTTTCGGTCACATAAGATGAAATCGCCTGCCGCGTAACCCCAAGCACATCACACATTTCGTTGCGAGAGACTCCACCGTCAAGCACGCTGACGATGTGGTCGCGCAGGATCTTCTTGAACTCCTCTCGATCTCGATCAATTTTCGACATTAACAGATATTCTTGGCCTTTCAACAATTGTTGTCAACAACTGTTGATAGATAGTTGACAACAATTGTTGACAAATCGAGAACAAAATGATAAAAAAGTAGTGCTGAGGAGGCGCGCAGATTATGCCCCTTAACATTTTGTGGGAGAATTGCGATATGGCTGCTGCTGGAGAGCGGGTTCACTATCTGTCGCTTGCACTGGACGCCCGTCGGGCGCTCAACGCCATCCGTGCGGCTGACAGGGGCGATGGACGCACAGACGAATTGCGCGATTCAATCCGGGCAGCTACGGAATCTTTGGAGATTCTCGAGACGCACCGAGATCTATATGCAAACCTTACCCCAAACCATTACGTGCAGTACGAAGAGATTCAGACCTTACGTGAGGTAAGTTCCTCAATTGATCCAGGTTCTCTCATCCAGAGCTTGAAGTCTCTGCTTACCGACGGTGCTGGAAAACCCCCTGCCGAAGACCTCGGCTTGGCACGCAAATTCTTCCGAGGTTTGGAAAGCCGCGCTCTTCATCACTATAACGAGCCCACCTCCGGCGACGTCTTCATGGCTTAGTTCTCCAATGCCAGAACAACGCGACTATCTGCGGCATGACCTTACCGCACTGTATGCGTTCATCGAAAGCGTCGCTGGAAGTAATGTCTTCCGAAGGAGTTCGGCTGCGTATAGCCCTGCGGCCGTTCGGTTCTTTGACTTTGTTCTGGATCTCGCTGCCAGTAGTAAGAAACATCTTGAAGAATGGTCAGTAACAGACGATGACGAGTTCGAAGATAGGCGTGAGGAGCTTGGCACGATTAGAGCAGCCTGGAAAGAACTTCACAGGTTCATAAAACCCGCGCTTGATGCCGATACTCTTCAGGTGCCATCTGCCGTTGTTGATGGAATCGTTCGTCAATTTAAGGAACTTCCCGGCTGCAGCAAGACAGAATTCGCAATCTTCCATACCAGCGAATTCAATTATGTGCAGATTCGTACAGCCGATCTGCGACGAATAGCCTCAAAGCTCCGCACAATCATTCGCGGTGCACCGGAGTTTCCTAACAATCTCGGGCTGATTGGAATGCCCTACTCACAGGGCAGAACCGCATTCGCAAATTGTCTCGTGGCTCACGAGATGGGGCATTTCATCTACCGGGAAATGGCCGTCGAGAGTACCTTACTGACAGAAGCAGATGCTGCCCTAAAATCTCTATTCTCCAACTATGAGCAGGAAGACCAAGGGCGCAAAGACCTTTGGACAAGGTATGTGACCAGATGGGCTGAGGAGCTTTTCTGTGACCTTTTTGGAGTCATGTTACTTGGCCCGTGTTACACCTATGCGTATATAGAAGCCTACGATCTATCTACTGTCCTCGACAGTGCTGGGCAGATTTCTGAAGAAAGAATTCTTCCAAGAATCGAATTCTACGAGAAACATCCGTCCGACATGTTTAGGCTTCAGCAGCAGGCCGTTTTTCTGCGCGGGTTGCCTTGGTGGAATCACATGCGTAAGGGGTCCACACGCTTCTCGACACTATTGGACGCGTTGCATAACCTACCAATGGAAACTCATGTCAAGCAAAACCCACAACTAGGGCGCCTTGTGCCTGTGCTTGAAGCCATCATCCCGGAGATCACAAAGACGATAGGTAGGGTGTTTGACGAAGTAGACGATGGCTTTGTCCTATTCTGTCAATTGAACTCAGTAGTACAAGATTACTTGGCAGCTGGCGTGGTGCCATCAACCCTTAACATTCGCACAGGTAGTGGGCTAGATGAAGTGACTGTTGTAACCGCATCACCTTTGGTGTTGTTGAATGCTGGGATGGAATTCTATCTCACACGTACCAACGAATTGATGAGTTCCATTCAGGGAGAAGATCTGAGAATATTTGATCGACGGCTCCACTGGATTCGGCGTATCGAAGAATGGATTGCCAAGGCCATAGAGGATGAATCTCTCAAGACGGAGGACGGAGGTGCTTGATGTCGATTTTATCGGAAACGGAGATCCAGCGACGTCTGAAACTTGAGATCACCGACAAGGAAAGTCTTTTAATCACACCAAGGCCGAGGCAGAGGGCATTCGATTCCGACTCTGTCGACCTCAGGCTTGGTTGTCACTTCCTGATGCCGCAGATGCCACCGGAACCAGGGTGGGGATCCGCGCAAGCGGGAGGACATTCCCATTCCAGAGTTCATGTGCCACTCGGGAGCTATTTTGTGGTTCCGTCCCACGAGACGGTTCTAGGCGTCACGCTTGAATTCATAAAGCTCCCAAGTGACCTCTCGGGACAGATACTCACAAAATCCTCCGTTGCGCGTTGCTTCATGGTCATCGAGACGGCTCCGTGGATACATCCGTTGTATCGAGGCTGCCTGACGCTCGAAATTGCAAACGTCTCGAATACGCCGCTGACGATCTTTCCCGGTTTACCGATTGCTCAATTAGTCCTAATGCGGAATGACAATGCTGCAGAGCTTGGTATGCCTAGTGGATCATATGTAGGACCTGTGTACCCCGAAGAGCCACTCAAAAGGGTTTTGGGGCAGCAGATGCACGAGGCAGGGTTTGCTCAGTACCGTGACCCGAAGGACGGAAAATGGACCCCTTGCTGAATGTATCGCAGATTCCATCCCCAAGTTCCCGGGCTGTTCCTAGAGGCTGTTTCATAACCCGGTTTTCAAGGGCAAGCGTAAAGCACCACCATGCGGAGGCGCAGTAAAAGTGGGGTCTTGACCTCAGAGATGTGCCTCAAAATTGACGAGTTGCAGGTTATGAATCAGCTTCTAGTCAGAGCTGATTCTTTTTTCAGAGCTTCCGCTTGCATTGGGCCCCACTCCGGTACTATGCTGTTTTTATGCGTCGATGTCGCTAACACCGCCCTGGTGTCACCCGCGATGCAGACGTGCGGCCCCCTTTCGCGCACCGCCTTTATCGCCTGACAGCTCGACCATCACCCCACAATACAGAACCGTCTGGGATCGTGTCCCGGAAAAAGGAGATCATCATGGCGCGTATTGCCGCGAATGTTACGGAATTGATTGGAAAGACCCCTCTGGTCCGGCTGAACAGGATAGCGGCTGGGCTGCCCGCCACCGTACTGGTCAAGCTGGAGAGCCAGAACCCTGTTTCAAGCGTGAAGGACCGCATCGGATTTGCGATGATCGACGACGCGGAGAGACGGGGCAAAATTACGCCTGGGAAGACGGTGCTGATTGAGCCGACCAGCGGCAACACCGGGATTGCGCTGGCCTTTGTGGCCGCGGTGAAGGGCTACAAGATCATTCTGACCTTGCCGGAGACGATGAGCCTGGAGCGGCGCGTGCTGCTGCTGGCCTTTGGCGCGGAGATTGTGCTGACCCCTGGGCCGAACGGCATGAAGGGCGCCATTGCCAAAGCGAACGAGATTCTGGCGAAGACGCCGAACGGCTATATTCTGCAGCAATTCGACAATCCTGCCAACCCGGAGATTCACTACCACACCACAGGCCCGGAACTGTGGGAGGACACCGATGGCAAGATCGACATTCTTGTCTCCGGCGTAGGCACGGGCGGCACGATCACAGGCGCGGCCAAGTACATCAAAGAGCGCAAACCTGGGTTCAAGGCTATCGCCGTGGAGCCGACCGACAGCCCGGTGCTGAGCGGCGGCAAGCCGGGGCCGCACAAGATTCAGGGCATTGGCGCGGG